>Ga0315912_10000079_pt1 | contig 256049 bp, 221 predicted proteins | sample VfabasoilMG_FD_204469 | JGI IMG/M metagenome (GOLD analysis project Ga0315912, IMG submission 204469) | Garden soil microbial communities collected in Santa Monica, California, United States - V. faba soil | ecosystem: Environmental > Terrestrial > Soil > Garden | place: USA: California... | reverse complement strand
GTCGACCGGAACCGGGGCCAGGATTTCAGCGGTACGGGTCTCATCCTTCCGTTTGCGGGGCATAAGGACTCCTCATCCTATGCCTCACACACAAAATTCCTGACAGGCTCTGAGGCCTGAACTCCGGTCGAGCCGTTAGTATCGCCACCTGGGTCCGCAACGCATCAGCCAGCTTCCACGCGTCCAACGCCGTGTGATCTCGCACTCCAACCATGCCCGCATGACTGAGCAGCGGTCATGCCACAATCCGGCGCACGAAAACCGCAGGAAACTGTCAGGGTAGCAATTGGAGAGTCAAAATCTGCGAAGCGCGGTCGAGAAATTGCGTACTGGAGTCCCGAACCGAGAACCCCAGAACCCCGAAACCCCGGAACCCCGGAACCCCGAAACCCCGGAACCTCGGAACCCCGGAACCTCGGAACCTCGGAACCCCGGAACCTCGGAACCCCGGAACCTCGGAACCTCGGAACCCCAGAACCCCGGAACCTACCTGAGTATCCGCGCTATGTCGTTGTAGAGGACTGTGACCATCAAGAGCAGAATCAGCGCGGCGCCGACCATGGTGACGCGCTCTTTGACGCGGACGCTGAGATCGCGACGCGCCACGCCTTCGAGCAGGATGATCGCGATCTGACCGCCGTCGAGCACCGGCACCGGCATCAGATTCAACACCGCCAAATTCAAGCTGATCATCGTCATCAGCCCCAGCAGCTCGCGCCAGCCGAGGCGCGCGGCGCTGCCGGACAGGTCGGCGATCGCCAGCGGGCCGAGCAACTGTTTGACGGGCGTCTCACGCGTGATGAGGCCCTTCAGGTTCTTCCCGATCTGCAGTGAGCTGTCCCAGTTCTGCTTGAGGCTCATCCGAAACGCCTGCGGGATGGAGGGATCGACGCGCTCGAATTCAAACCCGTAGAAGTCGAAACCGAGCAGACTCGCGCCCGCTGGGCCTTCGGGCGTCACGCTAATGTCGAACGGGCGGCCGTCGCGCTCAAGCTGCAGGGCCACCGGCGTCTGACCGTGTTTCCGGATGATCGCAATCGTCTGTTCGCGCGTGATGTTTTTCTGGCCATCGATCGACAGCAGCACGTCCCCACGCCGCATGCCCGCGCGTTCGGCTGGCATGCCCGGCCGCACGTTGGCAATCTGCGGCCGAAGCACCGGACCGACGCCAAGCTTGCCAAACTCGTATTTCGTCTCCGACGCCGGCACGACCTTGAGCGTCTGCTGCACGCCGGCCCGCTCAATCACCAGATCGAGTTCCATGTTCGCCTTCGGCAGAATGGCCATTTCGAGGTCATCCCACGTCGGAACGGCCTGCCCGTTGACGGACAAGACACGATCCCCGATCTGAATCCCGGCCTTTGCCGCGACGCTGTCCTCGGCCACGGTGCCAATCACCGGCGCAGAGGTGTAGTACTTGGGCACGTCCGCGCCGCCGGCCAGCACCACGGTCGTGCCAATCACGGCCAGCAGGATGTTCATGACCGGGCCGGCCAGATAGACCTGGAAGCGCACCCACTTGCTCTTCGACAGGAACTCGTCAGGCGCGCCCGCGCGCTCGTCCGACGTCGTCTCGCCGGCCATCTTGACGTAGCCGCCGAGCGGCACCGCGCTCACGCAGTACTCAGTGCCACCGCGTGTAATTTTGAGAATTTTTGGTCCGAATCCCAGCGAGAACGTGAGCACGCGCACGCCATACCAGCGGGCCACCAGAAAATGCCCCAGCTCGTGCACAAAGATGAGCACGCCGAGGACGAGCAGAAAAGACAGGATTGTGATCGTTAACGACACTTCACCCTCTACGACGATGGTAGCGTACGGATAGTTTCGAGCGAAAAGGCCCGGGCCCACGCATCCACGGCGCGGACGTCGTCCAGCGTCGCCGGCGCGGCACTGTCGCGATCGCTGGCATTCAGCGCCGCCTCGATGACCTTCGGAATACCGGGGAAATTCAGGCGACCAGCCAGGAATTGATCGACTGCGACTTCGTTCGCGGCGTTCAGCACGATCGGCCAGGCGCCCCCCTGCTTCAACGCATCGTAGGCCAGGCGCAGGCAGGGGAACCGCTGGAGATCCGGCGGTTGAAAGTCCAGCGTCCCGAGACGGCACACATCGAGCGGCGTCATCGGCGATTCCCAACGGTCGGGATACGAAAATGCGTACTGAATCGGCAATCGCATATCCGTCACGCTCATCTGTGCAATGACCGAGCCGTCGCGCAGTTCGACCATGGAATGCACGATCGATTGCGGATGAATCACGACGTCGATCTCGCGCGCCGTCATGCCGAACAACCAGCGCGCTTCGATGACTTCGAGCCCCTTGTTCATCAGCGTCGCGGAATCCACGGTGATCTTGCGGCCCATCTGCCACGTGGGATGCTGCAGCGCGTGCTCCGGCGTGACCTTGTCGAGATCTTCGGCGCGCATCGATCGGAATGGCCCGCCCGAGGCCGTCAGGATCAACCGGCGCACTTCATTGCGACGGCGTCCATGCAGGCATTGGTGAATCGCGTTGTGCTCGCTATCGACCGGAAGGATCGCGACGCCTTTGCGGCGTGCGGCGTCCATCATCAAGGACCCGGCCATCACCAGGATTTCCTTGTTCGCGAGCGCGATCGTCTTACCGGCCTCGATCGCCGCGAGCACAGCTTCGAGCGCCGCCGTACCGGACGAAGCGCAGAGCACGACATCCACGTCAGGATGTGTCGCGACGGCGAGCAGACCCTCACGACCGGAATCGATCTGCTTCGGCAGGCCGCCCGCGCCGAGGCGCTCCATCAATTGACCGAGCGCGGCGGCAGTCGAGACAGCCGCCGCCGCAGGACGATAGCGCGCGATTTGTACCGCGAGCAGGGCCGCGTTCTCGCCGGCCGCCAAACCGACCACTTGCAGTCGGCCGGGGTTGGCATCGACCACGGCCAGTGCGCTGCGGCCGATCGATCCCGTGGCGCCCAGGATCGCGATCCGCCTCACGCGATGTACCTCAGGAACAAATAGAACGTCGGCGCCGCGAACAGATACGCATCCACGCGATCGAGCACGCCACCGTGTCCGGGAATCAGCGCCGAGCTGTCTTTGGCGCCGACGCTGCGCTTGAGTAACGACTCGAAAAGATCGCCCGCCATGCCCATGAGCGTCAGTCCCATCGCCAGCAGGCTTGCTGCGCCGATGTTCAGGCCAGGCAGCGCCCAGGTCGCGAGCGCCGCGCCGACCAGCGGCGCCACCACGAAGCCGCCGATCGCGCCCTCAACTGTCTTCTTCGGACTCACGACCGGCGCCAGCTTCCGCCTGCCCCACAGGTTGCCCGCGTAGTACTGCGCCGTGTCACTGAGCGCGATCACCGCGACCAGCCAGATGAGCGCGGCGGGCCCGTGCACATCGCGAATCCACGCCATGGCGCCGAGCGGCAGGCCCACATAGAGCGGCGCCAGCAGCATCACCGCCGCCGATCCAAACACCGCCGGCCCCGGCGGTGTCGTCGCCAGCGTCACAAGGCCGGCCGCCACCATCAGACCGATCATGAGTGCGACGATCGTTTCGGGGTTGATGGGATCAGTGGGAAATCGCGCGGACAGCAGAATACTAAACGCTGCGGCTGAGAACGCGACAAACGTGTCGGACACCAGCACGCCCATCGGTCGGGCGAGCCGCGCCAATTCGATACCGCCGATGGCCGCCACGACGGCCGCCAGTGTCACGGTGGCGACGGGCGGCAGCAACCACACGGTGCCGCCGAAGACGACGATGAGGACGAGCGCGCTCAGGACGCGAGTGATGGACACGCGTTGGCCGTCAGTCCTTCGCCGCGCCGACAGGCTGGGAATTGATGGCGCCGTACCGGCGGTCGCGCTTCTGATAGTCCAGCACGGCCTCGAGCAGGTGGCGCGCGCGGAAATCGGGCCAGAGCGCATCGGTGACCCAGATCTCGGCGTAGGCGATCTGCCACAACAGAAAATTACTGACGCGCATTTCGCCGCTGGTGCGAATCATCAGGTCCGGATCCGGCTGCCCGGCGGTGTAGAGGTATGACGCAAATGTGTTTTCATCGAGCGCCTCGGGCGCGAGGCCGCTGCTCATGGCGCGGCGCACCGCGTCCACGATTTCCGCGCGGCCGCCGTAACTGAGGGCGATGTTGAACTGCATGCCAGTGTTCGCAGCCGTTCGCGCTTCAGCCGCCTCAAGTTCCTCGCGGATGTCGCGAGCCAACCGTTCGCGCTGGCCGATCACGCGAAAGCGGATGTTGTTGCGCAGCAGCGATTTCAACTCGGCGCGCAGGTAGTGTTTCAGCAACCCCATCAGCGCGCTGATTTCGGTGTCGGGGCGCTTCCAGTTTTCGACGGAAAAGGCGTAGAGCGTCAGCACCGAGATGCCAAGGCGGGCGGATGTTTCCACGGTGTCCCGGACGGCGTCGATCCCGGCCCGATGGCCTTCGACGCGGGGCAAGTGCCTCGCAGCGGCCCACCGGCCGTTGCCATCCATGATGATCGCCACATGCCGTGGCAACCTGTCGAAGTCGACCCGCCGAGCCAGCGCGTCTTCAGGCGATCCGGTTGGCACCGCGGCCAGCACGTCGGCAAGAGCCATGAGGTTCAAGCGATCTTACCATCCGGGGTCAGCCCGCAGGTCTGACCCCGTCATACCGTACTTGCAGCAGCGTCAGGCCGGACGCCGGCGCGGTGGCGCCCGCGGCGCGGCGATCTCGTGCCTGCAGGATGTCGCGCATCGCAGACACGGGCCGCAGTCCGGTCCCGATCTCCGCGAGCGTGCCGGCAATCGTTCGCACCATGTGCCGCAGGAAGCCGTCGCCCTCGCACTCGAGACGAATCTCGCCGTCGGCCTCGGTGAGTTCAAGGCGATGAATCGTGCGGACGGTTTCTCGCACGAAGGCGCCGCGCGCCTGGAACGACGCGAAGTCGTGGCGCCCGACGAGCATGGCCGCGGCTTCCTGCATCAGGCTCAATTGCTTGGGCTCGGGCGCGTGCCACGCGAACTGCCGATCGAACGGCGACATCACCGGCGCGGTCACCATGCGATACCGGTACGACTTGGCGATGGAGTGAAAGCGCGCGTGGAACCCGGGCGTGGCGTCCTCAACCGACAAGACGCGAATGTCGAACGGCAGCCGCACGTTGAGCGCGCGCAGAAAAGCTGTGACGGACAGATGAAGCTCAGTATTGACGCTGACCACCTGCCCCAGCGCATGCGCTCCCGCATCCGTCCGGCTCGCCCCCGCCATCGTCGGCGCAACACCTTGATTAAGTGGCGCGAACGCCTCTTCCAGCAGCTGCTGAACAGACATGCCGTTCAACTGCCGCTGCCACCCGACGTAATTGGTGCCGTCGTAGGCGACAGTGAGTTTGAGAGTTCGCATACAAGTTAGAAGTCAAAAGTCAGAAGTCAAAAGTAAGTTCCGAAGTTACTTCTGACTTCTCACTTCTGACTTCTGACTTTCTCAGGTCCGCGACCCCGGTTTCACCACGGGCTCGCCCTTCGCGCACATCGGGCACGCTTCGGGCTGATACGTCGGCAGGTTCAGCGTCACGAGGGACGCAAACGGGACACCGAGGTTCGAATTGCCGCCGCTGCGATCGATCACGGACCCCGCGCCGACGACCTTCGCGCCCGCGGCTTCGGCCACCACGATCGTCTCGCGCGTCGATCCGCCGGTCGTGACGACGTCTTCGATGATGACGACGCGATCGGATGGACCGAGTGTGAAGCCGCGTCGAAGTGTCAGCGTCTTCTCCACGCGTTCGGCAAAGATGGCGCGCAAGCCCAGCGCCCGCCCGACCTCATGGCCGATGATCAAGCCGCCCATCGCGGGCGACAAGACGGCTGTCGCGCCGAGCGAGGCCAGCTTGGCGCCGAGCGCCTGCCCCAGTTGCTCCGCGTGCTTCGGGTGCTGCAGCACGAGCGCGCACTGCAGATACCCGGCGCTATGGAGTCCCGACGAGAGACGGAAATGGCCTTCGAGCAGCGCGCCCGACGATCGAAACAGCGCGAGCACGCCCTCCTGGTCGATGTGTGCGGCGCTCATTTGCGGAGCGTGTCTTCGAACAGCTTGAGGATGCGCTTGTACTCGTCGGCCCAGCTGGTCTCTTCGGTGAACCCGTGGTTCTCGACGGGATACGGCGCGATGTCCCAGTTCTCCTTGCGCAGTTCGATCAACCGCTGCACGAGCCTCACCGAATCCTGGAAGAACACGTTGGTGTCCACCATCCCGTGCAGGATGAGCAGCCGGCCCTTGAGACCGTCCGCAAAGAAGATCGGCGAGCTCTGCTTGTAGGCCTCCGGGTCGTTCTGCGGCACGTTCAGAATGTTCGACGTGTAGCCGTGGTTGTAGTGCGCCCAGTCGGTGACGGGCCGCAGGGCCGCGCCGGCCGCGAACACATCCGGCGTCGTGAACATGGCCATCAACGTGATGAACCCGCCGTAGCTGCCGCCGTAGACGCCGATGCGTTTGGCGTCGACCTTCTCGGTCTTGACGAGGAATTCGGCGCCATCGACCACGTCCTCGAGATCCTTGCCGCCCATGTGCCGGTAGATCGCGGTGCGCCAGTCGCGGCCGTAGCCCGAGCTCGCGCGATAGTCCGGATCGAGCACCACGTACCCGCGCGAGGCGAGCAGGTTGTGGAACATGTACTCGCGGAAGTAGGTGGACCAGTACTTGTGCGCGTTCTGCAGGTAGCCCGCGCCATGGACGAAGATGACCGCGGGTTTCTTCGGGTCGCGCTTGGCGCCAATCATCTCGGGCGTGAACAACCGCGCGTACACGTCCTGACCATCACGTGTCTTGTAGGTGATGACCTTGGGATCGATCCACTTGAAGTTACGCCACTCGTCGGTCGGCGTCGTGGTGACCTGCACGGCCTGGCCGCCGGCGGCCAGCGGCATCACATAGAGTTCGGGCGGTTTGTTGCTGTACGAGAAGATCACCGCCAGCGATTTCTCATCCGGCGAAATGGTGACGTCGTTCGATCCCGTCATGGTGGTGATGCGGGTACGCGCTCCGCCGTCCACGGACATCGTGTAGAAGTGACGCTCGCCCGGATGCACCTCGTTGGTCGTGAGGAAGATCGTGTTGCGATCATTCGACAGCCGCGCATCGGTCACTTCGAACTTGCCGCTGGTCAGCGGCTTGGCCACCGGCGTTGCCGCGGACATGTCCACGGAATAGGCGTGCAGATAGCCGGTCTTCTCCGACAGGAAGAGGAATCGCTTGTTGTCCGGCAGCCAGGTGATGCCCGCGCCGCCGCCCAATCCCCCACCCGCCGCGCCCGCAAAACTCTGCTCGCGAATCCACGCGTCGTCGTGGAGCCAATCAATGATCGACGCTTTGCCGGTTGCGGGATCCACGGTCACGAACCAGCGGTCTTTGTTGTCGAGCGATCGGATGGCGGTCACCGCGAACGCACCGTCCTCCGACACGTCCGGCATCGTCCAGTTGAGCAAGCGCGGTTCGTCCGGATCGGTCGGCTTGGCTTTGCGTTCGACGCCGGCAAACGCGGAGGCGTCGGCCCACACGGTCTTGTTGGCGCGCACGTCGATGGCGGCGAGGAGCCGGCGGCCCTGAACGTCGCCCACGTTCGTGCGGCCGGGAATCATTTCCGGGTAGGCCGAGGCGGTCACATAGTTCGGCACGTCCTGGCCGCGGGCGGTTCCCTCGGCTCGTTCGTTGACGCCGACCCAGACAAAGCGCTCATCGGTTGAGAGCTGCAGATCCGTCACGGTCTGCCGCGCCGTCAGATTCAGCCGGGGGATTGTCGTCGGCACGGGCGCTCCAGCCGCGGGACCACCCGCGCGTCCACCGCCCTGTCCGACGCCGACCGCGCCGCCGCGGCCGCCCTGCTGATTCTTGAGGAATTCGATCAGCGCGCGTTCCTGCTCGGCCAGCAGTCGCTGCGCATCGGTCTGCGTCGCCGTCGCGCCGGCGCCGCGGCCACCGGCTGCGCCCGCGCCGCCGCCGCGCTGACCGGCCGCACCAGCCCGGCCGCCGGCGTTCGCGGCCGCCGATGGCGCCGTCGCGTCCGCGGGGACAATGTCCGTGAGCTGGGCGAAGGCGACTGCGTCAGGAGACGTCGACGCCTCAAGCGCCATGATGAACAGGTTGCCGTCGCGCGTGAACGTCACCGCGGTATCGTTCCGGGCCCAGCGCGGAGTGGATTCGAGGGCGGAGGTTCGCGTCACCTGCCGGCGGGCGCCGCTCGCGGCGTCATAGATGACGACATCGCCGTTTTCGAGCGCGAGCAACCGGCGGTGGGCGCGGTCGAAACGGCCGGTGCGAGGCGCCTCAATCAGCCGGACTTCGTCAGCCGTCATCTGCTTGAGACCGCTGCCGTCGCGCTTCACCGAATAGGTGTTGGCCCGCTCCTCGGCGGCTTTCTGCCAGCTGAAATAGACCTGCGTGGAATCCTTGGAAAAGCGGACGGCGGTCGGCGCGTTGCCGACCAATTTGGGTCCGCGCATGATGCTGTCGACGGTCAACATCGGCTGCGCGGCGGACTTTGGCGTGGCCTGCTCGGCGGCCATCCAGGTCGAGGCAGCCAGGGCCAGAACGAGGACAATCGGAAGTTTGCGCATGTGTGTCACTCTCACGGGAAGGGATTCGCCGGCGGCTTGCGAAAGTCGCGCGAAACCAAGCCGATAGTATATCCGTCATAGGAAGGGGCCAACTGAGGTCAGAGGTTCGACGTCAGAGGTCTTCGAGAGATCAGAGGTTTGAGGTTGCTCATGAGTACACGCACTGCGGTTCGACAACTCACTTCGGCGGCGGCATTGTTCGGCCTGGTATGGACGGCCGCGGCCACCACAGCGGAAGCCGCCGGACAGGCGGGCCAAACAGCCTCCCCAGTCACGCAGACGCCTCCACCCACCGGGCAGGCGCTGCCGCTCTCGATGCGAGAGGCGGTGACGATGGCGCTCGAATCCAACTTGGGCCTCAAATCCGAGCGGCTCAACCTCGATTTGGCGAGCCATCAGATTGCGCTGGCCAAATCGACGTTCCTGCCGCAGGTGCAGGCCTCGCTCACCCAGCAGAACTCCCGGAACGTGCCGTCCGATTTCACACAAGGCACATCGGACATCACGAGTGGCGGCCTGAACGTGGGCGGCGCCATCAGCCAGCAATTGAAGTGGTACGGCAGCACCTACTCGGTCAATTGGAACGGCAACCGGAACACCACCGACGGCGTGCTGTCGAGTTTCAATCCACGAATCGGATCGAGCCTGCGGATCAACTTCGCCCAGCCGTTGCTGCGGGGCTTCAAGACGGATTCTGCGCGCACGTCGGTCATCGCCAGCGAACGCGAGCGCGTGATTACCGACATCCAGTTGCAACAGCGTGTCGTCGCCACGGAAGCCTCGGTGCGGCTGGCCTACCTGAGTCTGGTGGGTGCAATCGAAGGCAAGAAGGTCGCCGAACAGAACATGGACATCGCGCAGAAGTCGCTGCAGCAGTCCAAGGCGCGCGTCGCGGTGGGCCAGTCGCCGCAAATCGACATCATTCAGTCGGAAGCCCAGGTGGCGTCCAACCAGGAGCAGTTGATCGTCGCCGAGGCCAGCATCGCGACGGCCGAAGACGGACTGCGCTCGCTCATTCTCGATCCGAAACGCCCGGACTATTGGGACGTGCATCTCGTCCCGACAGACTCCCCGTTGCTCACGCCGCGCGTGATCAATGTTGACGAGTCGATCAAGACTGCGCTGGCGAATCGGCTGGACCTGACGGCGCAGAAACGCGCGCTCGAGATCACGGACCTCAATCTCGCGGTGGGCAAGAACAACACGTTGCCGAGCGTGGACTTCAACCTGAACTACTCCGCGCAGGGCACGGCGGGCACGCAGTTCGTTTATGGCTCCGGCTTTCCGCCGCCCATCGTCGATCGCACGAACAAGACATTTACAAGCGCCCTCAGCGACACGTTCGGCGGCGCCTATCCCGCCTGGTCGGTGGGCGTCACGGTGGCGTATCCGATCGGCAAAACCGGCGCGGAAGTCGCGTACGCACAGGCACAGATTCGAAAGCATCAGCAGGAAATCAGCATTCAGGATTTGGAACTGCAGATCGTCCGCGAAGTTCGCGACGCTGTGCGCCAGGTGCAGAACAGCTTCCAGCGCGTACAGGCAACACAGACCTTCCGCACGGCCGCGGAGCAGCAGCTCGAAGCCGAAGAGCGCCGCTTCGCCGTCGGATTCTCCACGACACTCGACTTGCAGATCCGCCAGAGCCAGCTCGCCACCGCGCGCGTGGCCGAACTGAACGCGATCATTTCCTACAACCGGGCGCTCATCATCCTCGAGCGGGTGCAGAAAACGCAGTAATTGTCAGTTCACACGGAGCCACGGAGGGACGCGGAGACACGGAGTAATTCTTGGAAGTGACCGCGTGACAAGGGCCTTTCCCAAAAGGCCCTCCGTGCCTCCGTTTTCCTCCGTGCCTCCGTGTGAACTGACGGTGTATATTCGCCCCCGGCGTGCCTAAGCTCTCGGTCACCGTCATCACCCTCAACGAGGCGGCGAATATTGAGGCGTGCCTGGCCTCGGTCGCGTGGGCTGACGAGGTGCTGGTGGTCGACAGCGGCAGCACCGATGGGACGCCGGGCCTGGCGCGCGCGAAGGGCGCGCGCGTCATCGAGCGCGGGTGGCCTGGCTACTCCGAACAGAAAAACTTCGCCGCGAAGGAAGCCGCGCACGACTGGATTCTGTCGATCGATGCCGATGAGCGCGTGACGCCGGGCCTGCGCGCCGAGATCCAGCAGCGTCTCTCGGCCGATCCGGCGGACGCCGGCTTCCGGATGCCACGCGTCACCTGGCACCTGGGCCGCTGGATTCGCACCACCGACTGGTACCCCGACTATCAATTGCGTCTCTACCATCGCGCCCGCGCGTCATGGCCGTCCAAGCGCGTGCACGAATCGGTGGCGGCCACTGGCCCCGTGGGCCAGCTCACCGCGGAACTCCAGCACTACGCCTACCGCGACCTCAGCCATCACTTTCAGACGATGGAGCGGTACACGACGCTGGCGGCGGATGAAATGCGCGCAGGCGGTCGGCGCGCTGGTGTGTTCGATCTGACGATCCATCCCTTGGCGGCGTTTCTGCGCAACTACCTGCTCCGCCGCGGTTGCCTCGACGGGACGGCCGGATTCATCGTCTCCGTCATGAATGCGTACTACGTGTTTCTCAAGTTCGCCAAACTGTGGGCGTCCGACGCCTCGCGGCCGACGCCTCCACCGGCGCCGTGATCACATCCATCCATATTGATACCGCCCGCACATGGCGCGGTGGGCAAAACCAGGTGCTCCAGCTCGTGACGGGGCTCGAGTCACTGGGCCACCACACGTGGCTCATCGCCCACGCCGGCGGCGAGCTCAAACGTCGCGCCAGGGAAGGCCTCCGGTTCATTGGCTTTTCGCCGCGCAGTGAGTTCGACGTGCAGGCGGCCTGGCAACTGGCGCGCGTGCTCCGCGACGTCAAGCCCGATGTCATCCATGCCCACGACCCGATGGGCGTCGCGCTGGCGGCCATGGCGCTGCAGATGCCGTCCGCGCCGGCACCGCCGCCCTATGTCGTGGCCGCGCGACGCGTCGACTTCCACCTGAAGAGTCACGCCTTTTCGAAGTGGAAATACCGGCACGTCGATCGGTTCATCGCCGCGTCGCGCATGATCGCCGGCATCCTCGAGGCCGATGGCGTGCCGCGCGATCGCATTACGGTCGTGCACGACGGCGTCAGCCTGGGGCTCATCGACAAGATCGATCCGGTCGAGGCGCGAGCGGCGTTCTGGCTGCCGCACGGCGCGCCCCTGGTCGGCAACGTGGCCGCGTTGGCGCCGCACAAGGGACAGCGGCACCTGGTCGCCGCGGCCGCGCGCGTCGTCCGCGAAGTTCCGGATGCGCGCTTTCTGATCATCGGCGAGGGCGAGTTGCAAGAGACGCTCGAGCGGCAGATCAAACAGCTCGCGCTCGAACGGCACGTCTTGCTAACCGGATTCAGACCCGACGCGATCGGCCTGATGAAGACATTCGATCTCTTTGCCATGAGTTCGGTCACGGAAGGGCTGGGATCGGCCGTGCTCGAGGCCATGGCATGCGGCCGCGCCGTGGTCTCCACGCGCGCCGGCGGACTGCCCGAAGTGGTCGAGCACGACGAGACCGGCGTGCTGGTACCGCCTCATGACGAGCCCGCGATGGCCGACGCCATCGTCAGCCTCCTCAAACACCCGGCGCGCCGCGACGCGATGGGCGCCGCAGGCCGTACGCGAGTCGAGCGCGAGTTCAGCGTGGACAAGATGGTCAAGGACACGATCGCGGTGTACGAAGGGCGAGGCTAGTGCTGGGCTCTTGGCGCTGGGTGCTGAGTACGGCGTGCTTCGTCATCGCGACCTCCGTCGCTTCTGCGCAGACGCCGGCTGCTGTGCCGGTTCCCGCGGCGCCCCCGTTACGGCTCATCGGTCTGTGGGACTCGGCGCCGCACACGGTGTCCACCGCACGCAACTTCGCATCGATCTTCGACCTCTACGGCCTCGGCACTGATACGTTGTTCGATCCGTTGGTGACGAATCCAAAGGCCGGGGGCGTGTTCCTGCGATTGGCCAAGGCGCCGCTCGACGTGTACGTCGCCTGGCTCGCGACGCTGGCCGGTCACGAATTCGGACACTGTCAGCAGGCGTGGCTGGCGGGATCGCAGGACTGCCATTGGGTGAGCGCCAACGGCCCGTACGCGCTCGGCCACATCATTACGGTCGGCGACGCATCTCGATTGTCGCCGGCCGGACGGCAGGCGGTGACGGCCGGTGGAACGACGGCGAGCATTGCCGGCGCCGATGCGCAGAAACGGGAATTGATGGCCACGCGCGAGACCGCGTGGTCCGCGTGGCCATTGCTGGTGATGCGGCAACTTGATCAGACCCTCTACGGCCTCACGGCGCCATCGCCCGTCGACGCGAAGCCGGAAGACTATGCGAATGACATGACCAACTACGCGATCCGCTACGGATCGCGATCCGGCCGCGGCGGCGACGCAGTGCACACGGACATTGTTCACGCGGCAATTTGGAATCTCGTGGATCCGATCACGTGGTACGCGGCCTACAGCTACATCGATCGGTACACCATTCACGGCGCGCGAACGGCGACGGTGCCAGGCCTGACCTTCGCGAATCGCACGTGGATGGTCTCGACCAACGCCTGGCTGTCCGAGGTTGGGATTCGCTACCTGTTGACGGGCTTCTCGCGCGGGCACTCGGGCGATCTGTTCGAGGTCACGCCTTCGTGGGGTGAGAGCCAGCCCGCGTTGGCCGGCCGTTGGTCGCGCGATGTGAAGTCGGGCCTGCGCGCCCGAGTCGGCGGCGATGTGTGGCGCCAGCGCGCGTCAGCTGCCGCCGGACCACTCGAAACCGGCGGCTCAGTCAGCGGCGGCCTGACCAAACGCTTCGGCCACGTCATGGTGATCGGCGATGTGGGTTACAAGACGTCCGGCGTCATGCTCGGCCAACCGCAGAGCGCCGGCTGGTTCTGGTCGATAGGAAGTGGCGTGAAAATCGGAAAGTAGCCGCTACTGCCAGACGGCTTTCACGGCCGCGATCGTGACTGCCTTAATGGTCTGCGGCTCGACCTTCTTGTTGATCATGACTTTCCGGATCGTCCAGACCGCCCCACTTGTGTCCAGATCGCCCAACACCGCGTCGGCATCGCCGAGCGGGCCAAACCGACACGTGTAGATTTCAGTCAAGCCGTCGACTTCCCGCCCGACGCCCGCGAGTGGCTGACACGTCGATCCGTCAGTGAGCTCGATGAACCAGGCGTGCGTTCCCACAACTGCGGCACCGCTCGCGCTGGACTCGAGTGACGTGACACTCACCAGCGTCCCGGCCGCCGGTTTTCTGGGATCCGCCGCGCACCAGACCTGTCCGCCTTTCATCGTCGCAAAGCACGGATCGAACGTCGCCTTCTCCACCATGCACCGGAACGCATCGTCGCGATGCGCCGCCACCTGGGACGGAGAGCGGCACGATCCACTTTGCGCATGTTCAGGCAGCGTTGCCGGCGGGCTGAATCGCACGACGTGCGTGGGCTGTGGCGAGACCGCCTGCCAGCCGCCAACGAGTGCGGTCGCAGCGACCAAGGCGATCAGAATCAACTTCACGTGGCCCTTTGCCCTTTGACCTTTGATCTTTGCCCTTTGTCTCCCGCCGGCCGCCGACGCGGCACGCAATGCCCCTGCAGCGGACACTGCGAATCCGCACCTTTGAGACCAAACCCGCAGGATCCCATCATACTGAGATGGCAGAGCGCGAAGTCGTACCGCACCGGGTCGTTCGGATCGAGAAGCCGGAGCGCGGCGGTGATGTCAGCGGCCATTTTCCAGCCCGGCGACACGCGCGTCGTGAGGCGGAGGCACTTCCCTACGCGAATCGTGTGCGTGTCGAGCGGGACCACCAACTGTCGCGGCGGAATCAGGGTCCACCCGCCGGGATCCACTTCATCGCGCCGGACCATCCACCGCAGAAACAAGTTCAGACGCTTGCAGGCGGATCCGGTCGACGGCCGCGAAAAGAAATAGTGCGCGCCGGGTTGGCGCGGGCGGCGGCCGTACACGGGCTTCAAATCAATCGCACGCGCGCGACTGGAAAACTGCTCGACCGCATCTCCGACATCGGCCGCGTCAGGATCCAACCCGAGCGCGACACTCCGTTCAAGCGATCCGTCGCGCGCGATCAGTTGCCGCAGGATCCACAGCACACCGACGATGTCGTCGCCGCGCGTCCAGCGATGGACGAGCGGCCTGATGGCGGCGCCATCGCGGTCCGGATCGAACTGGCGGACAAACTGTCCGGGCGAGGACCCGAGGACCGAACAGACGGCTTCAACGGATGCCATCACCGATCCGACGCGTCCGAACGCCAGTCCTGAGGCGATGAACGCGACGACCTCGCGGTCGTCCAGGCGATCGAAGCGGCGCACGATCTGGATCGGATCCCGGGCGGAGTCCGGATAGTTGAACGACGCGTAGAGGCGATCGAGGGCGTCCTTCATGAATTGGTCGCTCTGGCGACCGTCAGAACGTCGTCACGGCCACGCCGGCCTTGCAGAGCGGGCACGTGGCGACGGGATAATTCTCCGGTGCGGGATATTCGGCCAATGCGAAATTCGGCACACCCACCTCAACGACGGCCTCCAGCCGATCGCAGATTTCGGCAGTCGCGATGACCTTGCCGCCCTCCGCTTCGATGGCCGCCTTCCCGCGCGCAAACGTCTCACCCGTGTTGCGCACGTCGTCGGCCAGCAGCACGCGACGACCGGCCACGACGCTGCGGTAGAAAGGCCGCAGAATCAGGCGGCCGTTCGCGTCAGCAGACAGCGGTGCGAAGCTGGTCGGCGTGTGCGTCAGGCTGCGACGTCCGTCGAGCAGCCCGGCCAGTGTGTGCGCGAACAACGCGCCGCCCATGACGGGTCCGGCGACGACCTCGGTCTCGGTCACGATCGACTCCGGCAGCAACTCGATCAAGTCCTGCGCGAATCGCCAAATCAGCGACGGCTGCCGGAAGATGCGATGCGGATTCAGGTACACGCGCCCGTGGTAGCCGTTGCCATAGTCGAAATGGCCGTCGAGCATGAGCACTTCGTGCTCGCGTAAATTGGAGAGTGTGGCGGCGCGCAGTTGTTCACGACGAGTCAAGGGAGTCTGGTTCATCACTGTCCTAGTCAAATTCGTTGCGAAGCACGGCCTGATTCACGTAGACCATTCGTCCGCCGACCATCGTTGCGGCGACTGCGCCCTTCAGCGTCCATCCATCGAAGGGCGTGTTCTTGGATTTCGATCGCAACGCCGCTGCGTTAATCGTCACGGGCGTGTCTGGCGAGAGAAACGTCAGATCCGCCGGCTCGCCTTCGGTGATCGATCCGCCCGGCAGGCCAAGAACACGGGCAGGATTGGTCGACAGCAATTCCACGAGTCGCGGCAAGCCGATGACGCCGGCGTGAACCAGGCGGTCGAAACACAGAGGCACGGCGGTTTCGAGGCCCACGATGCCGAACGGCGCACGGTCGTACTCGAGCGCTTTTTCGTCGGCATGATGCGGCGCATGGTCGGTGGCGATGACGTCAATCGACCCGTCGCGAATACCCTCAATCATGGCCAGCCGATCGGCCTCTTCGCGCAGGGGTGGATTCATCTTGGTGTTCGTGTCGTACCCGCCGCGTTCCCGCAGCGCCTCGTCGGTCAGCACGAAGTGGTGCGGCGTCACTTCCGCCGTCACGCGAATGCCGCGCTCTTTGCCCGCACGAACAGCGCGCAGCGACTGCCGCGCGCTCATGTGCGCCACATGAAAGTGACCGCCCGTCAACTCCGCCATCGAGATGTCGCGCTCGACCATCACGGCTTCGGCGGCGCCGGGCATCCCTTTCAAGCCGAGCATCGCCGCCACCGCGCCTTCGTGCGCCACCCCGTCGCCTTTGAGTGACGGGTCTTCGCAGTGGTCGATGACCGGGATACCGAACATCGTCGCGTATTCGAGCGCACGTCGCATCAACAGCGCACTGATGACCGGCCGGCCATCATCGGTAATGGCCACACAGCCGGCCGCTTTCAGATCGCCAATCTCGGTGAGTTGTTCGCCTTTCTGGCCAATCGACACGGCACCGATTGGATAGACGCGCGCCAGCGCCGCCTCAGCGGCCCGCTTGACGATGTACTGCGTCACCGAGGCGCTGTCGTTGATGGGATTCGTGTTCGGCATGCACGCGACGGCCGTAAATCCTCCCGCCACGGCCGAGGCCGTGCCGGTCGCGATCGTCTCCTTGTGCTCCTGCCCCGGCTCGCGAAGATGGACGTGAATGTCGATCAGCCCGGGCGTCACGACGACGGACGCGGGCAACTCGACCACGCGCGCGCTCCCCGCCGGCAGATCGCGCCCGACGCGGCTCACGCGGCCCTGTTCAATCAAAATGTCGAAGCGTCCGTTCCGGCCGTTCGCCGGATCGACCACATGGACGGATTTCAGCAACATCACACTCATCCCTCGTCACCGCCCGCGAGTAGGTACAACACGGCCATCCGCACGGCCACGCCGTTGGCGACCTGGTCGAGAATCACCGACCACGGGCCGTCGGCCACATCAGAATCGATTTCCACGCCGCGGTTCATCGGACCCGGGTGCATGACGATGGCGTCCGGCGACGCCAGCTTCATCCGGGCGGGCGTCAGGCCGAAGTACGTGAAGTACTCGCGCACCGACGGCAGAAACAGCCCATGCATCCGTTCGTACTGCACGCGCAGCATCATGATGACGTCCGCGCCGGCCACCGCTTCGTCAATCGACGTCGTCACGGAGACACCGAGCCGGTCAATTCCCGGCGGTATGAGCGTCCGCGGACCACACACGATGACGCTCGCGCCGACCTTGGTCAGGAGCCAGAGGTTCGACCGGAGCACGCGGCTGTGCGTCAGGTCGCCCACAATCGCGATCCGCAACCCGGCCAGCCGGCCCTTCCGTTCGCGAATCGTGAATGCGTCGAGCAGCGCCTGCGTCGGATGCTCGTGCGTCCCGTCGCCCGCATTGATGATGCACGCCCGTGAAACGCGGGCGAGCTGATGCGGCGCGCCGGACGACGCGTGGCGCAACACGATCATGTCCGGCGCCATCGCTTCAATCGTCCGGGCGGTGTCGCTCAGCGTTTCGCCCTTGGTGACGCTGGATCCGACGGTCGTCATGCCGAGCGTGTCGGCGCTCAACCGTTTTTCGGCGAGCTCGAACGACATGCGCGTGCGCGTGCTCGGTTCGAAGAACAGGTTGACGACCGTGCGGCCGCGGAGCGTCGGCACTTTCTTGATGGGCCGCGCGCCGACTTCCTTCATGGCCAGCGCGGTATCCAGAATCAGATCGATCTCGCCGGGTTCCAGTTCCTCGATCCCGAGCAGGTTCCGGCTGCGGAGTGCGGTGGTGGCGGTCGTCATCCTTCCACCTCCACTTCGTCGCGGCCGTCCAACTCCACGAGTCGAACCTGCACGCTCTGCTGGAGCGAGGTTGGGATGTTGCGGCCCACATAGTCGGCGCGAATCGGCAGCTCGCGGTGACCGCGATCGACCAGCGCCACCAGCTGAATCGCCTTGGGCCGGCCGAAATCAATGAGCGCGTCGAGCGCCGCCCGAATCGTCCGGCCGGTGAAGAGGACGTCGTCCACCAGCAGAATCAAGCGGTCGTCGATCGAAAACGGAATCTCGGTGCGCCGAATCACCGGCTGGGGCCCCACGGCGTGCCGCATCAAGTCGTCGCGGTACAGCGTGATGTCGAGCGACCCCGTCGGCACGACCACGCCGGTCAGGCCGTGGAGCTGCGCGGCCAGTCGCTCGGCGATCGGCACGCCCCGGGCGCGAATCCCGACCAGAGCCAGATCGTCCACGCCGCGATTGCGCTCGACGATTTCGTGGGCGATCCGCGTGAGGCTTCGCGAGACGCGATCGGCGTCCATCACGATAGCCATACGTACCTCGGGTGTGGGAACAGTCGTGTGCAGGCAGGACAGGTCATGGTCACCTCTTCGCGGCCTCTCCGGACCGCGTTAAAGAGCGACCTCGACTATACCGTACCGATTGTCAGTTCACACGGAGCCACGGAGAAAAGACGGAGACACGGAGGCTTTTTGGGTAAGGCTCTTGTCGCGCGGTCATTCCCAAGAAATACTCCGTGTCTCCGCATCCCTCCGTGCCTCCGTGTGAACTGACTACCGCTCGTGCGTGAGGGTGTAGGTCACCGGATGCTCGCGGGTGAAAGTGCTGCGGAACATGTCGGTCCGCGCGAAACCATCCATGTCGCGGCCGATAGGCAGGCCCATGTAATACAGGACGGTTGGCGCCAGATCGACGATGGAGCCGCGGCGGTATTCGCCGGGCGCGACGTGCAGGCCGTAGGCCAGCAGAAAACCGTCCGGCGCGGCCTCGTGTGAGCCGGTCGCTTCCGCTTCGCCAATCAGCCTCGCGAGCAGCCGCTTGGTCAGGGGATTCGGCTCCATGCCATATCCCGACACGACGAGCAGCAAATCCCCCGGCTCGGTCTGCTCGATCGCGCGCTCGATCTGCGTGTCCATGTACGCGTAGTACCGGTCGAGAAGCGAGCGCTCGAGATCGCCGCGGCGGGCATCGCCGAACAATTCCGCTTCGCGCAAATAGCCGTGTCCGAGCTCGTCCACACCTTCAAAACGCAGCGCCGTCAGCCGGGGCGCGAAGAACCTGGTGAGCACGTCCTCGGACTCGGCGTAGGCGCGATCCCAGCGCGGGTGCCGCAAGCCGGCCGATCGCGGGTCGGACGCCGAGGCCGACGGCAGGATGTCCTCGACCGGCGCCTGTTGCCAGCGATCGAACACCTCGCGCGCATCGTTCACGGCGGTGGTGGGATCGCCGGCGCGGGGATCACCGGATCGAATCGGCAAACTGGTCGCTTCGTCGAATCCATCGCTGATCACATAGCCGAACGCCGCCGAGGCCGGCCGCGTCAGGGGCCAGTTCACGATGCCGGACGCGACGTTGTAGTCGGCCAGGATGTCCCACATCGGTCGTGCGCGAAGTGCCGAGGCCGTGATCGGATCGGCGCGAACGAACCCCTGGTACAGCAGGGCCTGCGCAAAACAGTAGTCGGGCAACAAGTCGACCGGATCGGCCTCGTCCTCCGCCACGCGGTACAAGAACTCAGATCGCGCGCCGGTTTTCGGCGGGTATTTGCCCGTGGCCGCCGCCGTCCACACAGGCTCGGCCTGCGTCGGCCGAAGCGTGGCGAGATCAATGATGGCGCCGCGATCGATCAGCTTGCCGAAATTCGAGAGCTGGCCCGCCGCGGCGCGCTGCACGATGAACCCGCGCGAGGCGCCATCGATCAACACGATGCGCACCCGCGGCGGTTGCGCCACCGGATGCGCCTGATTCACGCGGTGTGTGGCCGGCACCTTCAATTCGCCCGGACCGCGAATCCAGAGCGGCACCAGAAACGAGGCCGCGACGGACGCGGCCATCAGTACTCCCGCCGCGCGGTTGCCGCGCCGCCCGAACGAATAGCGCAGCACGACCACGACCACCAGCACCAATGCGCAGACGGTCGTCGCCGTCGCTCCCTGACTCATCCGATCCGCTGCCTGTACCGACAACATCGATCGCATGCCCTGGAGGTTGGCCCACGTCAGCACCGCGGCGGTGGCGGCGGAGACGGCGCTGAGCCACGCGAGAATGCGCACGCTCAACCAGCCCGGATGGAGCGGACGCGCCGCCAGCGCCTCGCCGCCGAGAATGGTGAGCAGGATGAGTGCCGTCGCGTAGGGACCGTACATCGCCAACAACGCGCCCAGCCATCCCAACGCCGTCGCGCCGACCACGGACACGTGCGGATTGAGCTGGAGCACGAGCACGTCCAGATACAAGGCGATCAGCGCGCCACCGGCGAGCGCATTCGTAAACATCCGCAGGTACCGCATCGCGCCACCGATCATAAGCGCGCGCGATCGCCCGCCGCGCTATACTTTTCAACGCATGCTCTTCGACGTGGCCGCCGACGTGATGGCCAACACCCAACTCTCGCCTGACTACAACGTGATCGCGCTGAACGCGCCGGACCTGGCGCGGGCCGCCCGCCCCGGTCAGTTCGTGATGGTCAAGACGCACCCCGGCATGGACCCGCTGCTGCGCCGGCCGTTTTCCATCTTCGAACGGCTGCGCGACAAATCCGGCGCCATCATCGGCGTGAGTCTGCTCAACAAACGCGTTGGCGCCGGCACGTCCCTGCTGTTTGCGGCCAGGCCCGGCGATCGCATCGGCCTGCTCGGTCCACTGGGCCGTCCGTTCGAGCCCGTCGATCCGCCGGCTGAAGCGTGGATGGTCGCGGGCGGCGTCGGCCTCGCACCGTTCGCCACGTTGGCGGACGCCCTCGCAGATCGAGGCACGACCATGCACCTCTTCTACGGTGCGCGATCGGGCGCCGATCTGTACTACGCCGATCAGTTCGCCGCCCGTGGCGCGACGCTCCACCTGGCTACGGAAGATGGGTCGCGCGGCGACCGGGGCCGCGTGACGGAACCACTGTCGCGCGTGCTGGCTCAGACCGGACCGGGCGTCAGCGTCACGATTTACGCGTGCGGACCGACGCCGATGATGCGCGCGGTCGGCCGTCTGGGCCAGGACGCCGGTCGCCCCGTCTACGTCTCGCTCGAGCCAGTCATGGGCTGCGGCATGGGCGGCTGTTATTCGTGCGTCGTCCCGGTGCATCGCGGCACCGGCAAACAATTCGTGCGGGCCTGCCTGGAAGGCCCCGTCTTCGATTCGAGCGCGCTCGTCTGGGACGCGCTCACAGGACACTGACGTGCCAAATCTCTCTACGCGTGTCGGCCCGCTCGCTCTGCGCAATCCATTCATTGGCGCGTCCGGCTGCTTCGGCTACGGCCTCGAATATGCGGAGGCCGTGGACCTCAGCACGCTCGGCGGCGTTGCGGTCAAAGGCTTGTTCCTCGAGGAACGCCAGGGACATCCGCCACCTCGAATCGTGGAAACGCCATCGGGCATGCTGAACGCGATCGGCCTGCAGGGCATCGGCGTCCGCCGGTTCGTCGCGGAAAAGCTGCCCGAACTTCGCCGGCTGGGCGCCACCACCATCGTCAACATCTGCGGCTCAACGCTGGATGAGTACTGCGAAGTCGCGCGCATCCTGTCCGATCACGAGGGCGTGGGCGCGATTGAACTGAACATCTCGTGCCCCAACATCAAAGAAGGCGGCATCCAGTTCGGATGCAGTCTGAACGGCACCTACGACGTCGTCAGCCAGGTCCGCAAGGTCACAAAGCTGCCGCTCATTCCGAAACTGACGCCGAATGTCACGGATGTCGCGTCGTTCGCGCGCGCCTCCGAAGAAGCGGGCGCCGATGCGGTGTCGCTCGTCAACACGTTTCTGGCGATGGCCATCGACGTTGAAACGCGCACGCCGAAACTCTCCAACGGGATGGGCGGATTGAGCGGGCCGGCCATCCGTCCGATTGCGGTCCGGATGGTGTGGGAGTGCTTTCAAGCGGTGAAACTGCCCATCATCGGCATGGGCGGCATTGCCACCGTGGAGGACGCGCTCGAGTTCATCATCGCCGGTTCGTCCGCGGTGCAGGTCGGCACGGCCAACTTCGTCGACCCCTTCATCTGGGGCAAGCTGATCAGCGGGCTCGATGCCTATCTCACCCGTCACAAAATCGCGAGCGTGACGGATCTCATCGGCACGCTGCGCGTCGAACCACGGGTGCACGCATGAACCGCGTCCTGGTCGCGCTCGACGTGCCGTCAGCTGCCGACGCCCTCGCACTGGCCGACTCGCTGCGCGGCGTCGTGGGCGGCTTCAAGATTGGCAGCCAGCTCTTCACCGCCGCTGGGCCGGAGATCGTCCGCACGATGGTCTCGCAGGGCGATCGCGTGTTTCTCGATCTGAAGTTCCACGACATTCCCAACACCGTGGCCGGTTCGATTCAGTCCGCGAGCCGGCTGGGCGTGTGGATGATGAACGTGCATGCGAGCGGCGGTCGGCCGATGCTCGAAGCCGCGAAACGCGCCGCGGACGAGGCCGCGACCACGGGTGTACGGCCCTTGGTGATCGCCGTCACCGTCCTGACGAGCCTCAACGCAGAGGATCTGACCGCCGTGGGCGTGTCGTCCGCGCCGGATAGCCAGGTACTTCGGCTCGCGGGCCTCGCGATGGCGGCAGGCCTGGACGGGGTCGTCGCATCACCGCGGGAAACGGCGGCGATTCGAAAAGCGTGCGGACCAAATTTTCTAATCGTGACGCCGGGAATTCGAGGCGGCCGCGCTCAGGCCGCGCCCGACGATCAACAGCGGACGCTGACCCCCGGCGAAGCCGTCGCCGCCGGCAGTTCGTATCTGGTCGTCGGAAGACCCATCACGGCGGCAAAAGACCCACGCGAAGCGGCGCGACAAATTCTCGAAGAGACTCAGTAAAGTCAGAAGTCAGAAGTCAGAAGTAACTTCGGAACTTACTTCTGACTTCTGACTTTTGACTTTTGACTTCTAACTTATTTGGCCGTGATCACAAAGTGTCCGCGGCGATTCTGTGACCAGCAGGACTCGACTTCTTCCTGGCACAGCGGATCTTCCTCGCCCTTGCTGACGATCGAAATGCGGGAGGCCGGAATGCCGAGGCCGACCAGGTAGTCGCGGGTGGCGGCCGCGCGCCGTTCACCGAGCGCGAGGTTGTATTCGTTGGTGCCGCGCGAATCCGCGTGACCTTCGATCGTGACGCGCACCGACGTCCATCGACGGAGCCAGTCGGCGTTCTTCTGCAGCGCGCTGCGCGCCGCGTCCGTCAAATCGGCCACATCGTATGCAAACAGCACATCGCTCAGCACGCCCTCTTTGACCAGATCGTCGATGCTCTTCCGGGCGAACACCTCATCGTCGGTTGGCACGGACGGTGGCGCGGGCGGACGCTGTTGAGGCGGCGGAGGTGGCGGCGGAGGCGGTGGCGTCGGTGTGGGCTGGGCTGCAACGGGCGTGGCCGCCGGCGGCGGCGCGGGCTGCGGCGCCGGCTTCTTCTTGCATGACGCGCCTTGAATGGCGATCACAGCCAGGAGCAGGGGGGCAGCCCATCGGAACGACTTGTTCATCACGCCATCCTCCGCGTTTTCAGATTGATTTCGCGCGCACCGTTCGGCGGCGAGTCGAGCTTACCGAGCGAAGGTGTACCTGTCAACGAGACCAGGACACTCTCTGCGTATTATCTCGATTTGGAAATTCGCCGAACGTCTCATTTGGCACACTAGAATGCCAGCAATGGACCGCATGCTCGACGCGACGGCGGCCGCCGAGGACCGGCACTTCTGGTTCAAGGGCCTGCGCCGCAACGCGAGCGTGCTGCTCGCTCGCGGTCTCGCCGGGCGCGCGCCGCGGTTGATCGTGGACTGCGGATCGGGAACCGGACGCAATCTTGACTGGCTCAGCACGTTCGGCCCGGCCGTGGGCGTCGAGTTGTCGGCGACCGGTCTCGAACACGGCCGCCGTCGCGGCCGCCGGCTCGTGCGCGCCTCGGTCACGTCCCTGCCCTTCGCCAATGAATCGGCGGACGCCGCCACCAGTTTCGATGTGCTTTATTGCCTGGACGACGCCGCCGAACGCGACGCAGTGCGAGAAATGTGGCGAATCTTGCGCCCGGGCGGCATCGCGGTCATCAACGTCGCGGCCCTGGATGTGCTGAAGGGTTCGCACTCGGCCCTGACCCACGAGCAGCGCCGCTACACGAAGAAGATGCTGGCCGCACGGCTTGGCGCCGTCGGATTCACGATCGACAAAATGACCTTTGCCAACATGAGCCCGTTCCCGTTCGCACTTGGCATTCGCCTGTTCGAGCGGGCCACGGGCCGTGCCGGCACGCCGTCGACGAACGACCTGGCCGTGCCGGCCGCGCCGGTCAATGCGGTCTTTGACGCACTTCTGACGGCCGAAGCGGCATGGCTCCGCCTGGGTAACCTGCCAATCGGCAGTTCGCTCCTGGCCTTGGTTCGGAAGCCGTCGTGATTGATCGTCGGGGGCCCTGCACCCCGACTTGATTGATCGTCGGGGACCCCGGCACCCCGACTTGATCGCGGGGCGGGGCGGAACGACGCCGGGACGAGCTAGCAGCCGCGTGAGGACAGCGTCAGCCTACTCGTCCCAGTCCTTGTCCTTGTCCGCATCGTCGTCGTCTTCGTCGTCATCATCGTCGTCGTCGTCGACGTCGTCAGCCTCGTCTTCGTCGTCGTCATCCTCGTCTTCGTCGTCGTCTTCGTCGCCGTCGAACTCGAGGGGAACCAGGGTGGCTACGCGCAGACTGCTGCCGCAGGCGTCGCAATTCCAGGGATCGCCGACTTCCATTTCTTCCAAATCATCCTCATCGATCTCAATTTCCGCGTCGCATTCGGGGCAGGTAGCCATACACTCTCCTCCGGGAACCGCTCCGATGCGATTATAGCGACTGACCCCCTCATGTCTGTCAAGACGATCCTCGTTGCACACCAATCCGCCACGGCGCGGGACCGATTTGCGGCCGCGCTGGCCGAGGCCAGGCACGCGTCGGTCATGGCCGCTACGGCATCGGCGCTGAGCGCCGCCATCACGGAGCGTCACGGGGGCATCGACCTGGCCATCATCGATCTGGGGCTCTCGCCCGAGCCCATGGATCTGGTGGCGGACGTACGGCGTGCGGGGCGTCGGCTGATTCCAGTGGTTGTATTCGCCGGTTCCGTCACCTCCGCGGACCAGGTGGTCGCACTGGCCGGCCTGGGCGTCACCGCCTTCATCAACGAACACGCGAGCAGCGCCCAAATCCTGCCGGCACTGGCCCCCCATCTGTTCCCGGACAATTTCAACCGCCGGGCGAATCCGAGAATTCCTGTCGCCGTCCCGATCTCGTTTCAAGCTGGTGGTGTCATCGCGGGCGCGCGCACGCAGGATCTGGGACGCGGCGGCGTGGCGATTCGGACGATGGAGCCGCTGCCGCTGGGTACGATGATTGAGCTGACGTTCCGGCTGCCCGGGTCGCCGCGTGACATCACGGCCGAAGGCCGCGTGGCCTGGAGCGACCGGCGCGTCGGCATGGGCGTTCAGTTCGAAAAGCTGTCGTCAGAAGCGCAACAAGTGCTCAATGCGTTTGTGGAGCAGAAGTAAACGACGGGCTTGCCCGCCGTAGCCTATAGGGCGCAGGCGGGAACGACGAAAGGCGAACGGCGAACGGCTTAGGGAGGTTGCAGATGAACCGATCGAGACTGCTCGCTCTCGCGGCGATGATCGCAGTTTCCATGGGTGGCTGGCTTGGCGCGCAGTCTGGCCGGGCGTCGTACCGGATCGCGTATGCCAAGCCGGACGGAATCTACGTCTCAGACAGAGATGGTAGCGGCGCGCGGCTGCTCGTCGCCACACAACTCGCACTGTTTCCGGAGCATGCCTGGTCGCCTGACGGATCGACGCTCGCATTTTTCTCGTTCGATCAATCCGACCAGGCCATCAGTGAGAAGTGCAAGGCAGCCCTCCACCTGCCGCTCTATCTGGTGACGATTGCAACGGGAGCCAAGCACCGCTCCACCGACATGCTTGTCGTGCCGCAAATAGGCTGGTCGGCGGACTCGTCCCGAATCGTGTTCGCGTCGGGCTGCGAAGATCCGGCACGCATCCCGGCAGGAACGCCTGGGACAATGGATGGCCGCGCCTCCGCGGCAATCTACGTTCTCGAGGTCGACACACGAACGGCCCGACGTGTCACCGATTTTACGGGCGCGGGGTTTCCCTCCTGGTCCCCGGACGGCCGCTCGGTGGCCTACGCGGAGAAGGATGGGCTCTACATCATGACGGCCGCCGGTCAGGGAAGGCGAAAGCTCGCCGACGGCGTGTGGGCTTCCTGGTCCCCTCTGGGCGAATGGATTGCGTACGTGGCTTCGCCGCCCGCTTCGAGCCCGCAAGGCGGTCCGGCCGGGTTGTTCATCATCCGCCCGGACGGAACCGGGACCCGTCAACTCCTGGCGGGAGTCGATCCGACCGTGCGATGGTCGCCCGATGGGACGAAGCTGATCGGACCGGGCAACGTGATGATCGATATCGCGAGCGGCGCGCGAACGGAACTCGGGAAGCTTGTCGATCTACGATTCGCACCGGACGGCCAGTCGCTGCTCTTCAGTGGCGAAAACGCCATCTGGTCCGCGGACCTGCAGGGACAGAACCAGAAGCGGGTCATCGAAGTCGCCGGCCCCTCGAGATTTGGGTCGTTCGCGGTATCGCCAATCGTCCGGTCCCCTCCCTCAGCGACCAAGACGTTCACTACGACTTCTGGCGGAGCAGTCGCAGACTATTCGCCGTCACGATGAGTGACGCGCCGGTGTCGGCGACGATGGCCATCCACATGGTGGCGAGGCCGAGGGCGGCCAGAACGACGAAAGCGATCTTCAGAGACAGCGCGATCGTCACGTTCTGCCGGATGTTCGCGAGTGCGTCGCGGCCGAGCCGCAGCGCAAACGGGAGCTTGGACAAATCGTCGGACATCAACACCACATCGGCGGTCTCGAGCGCGACGTCGCTGCCAGCCGCGCCCATCGCAATACCGACGTCAGCGGCCGCGAGCGCTGGCGCATCGTTGATGCCGTCACCGACCATCGCCACCGGGCCGTAACGGTCGCGCAGGGCCTGAATCGCCTCAACTTTTTGCGCCGGCAAGAGCTCGGCGTGCGCCTCGTCGAGTCCGGCACCCGCGAGCGCGCGGGCCGCATTGGCCTTGACGTCACCGGTAAGCAGCACCACGCGGTCGACGCCCAAGTCGCGAAGGCTGGAGACCGCGTCGCGGCCGCCCGTGCGCATCTCATCCGACAGACCGATCACGCCGAGCGGCATGCCGTCATGCCCGACCAACACGGGCGTGCCGCCGCGGCTCTCGACTTCGTCGATGCACGCATGGAGCGCAGGCGTGCACAACTGCCGCTCCTCGAACAGCCGATGACTGCCGACGATGGCAGGCATTTCCGCAACCGTGGCCTCGGCGCCCAGTCCCGGCAATGCCCGAAACGCGGCGCCGGGTGGGACGTCGAGACCGGCGATGCGCGCACGATGCACGATCGCGCGTCCGATTGGATGTTCAGACCGGGCTTCGAGCGCGGCAGCGATCCCGAGCACGCTGTCGGCCGACGAGCCGTCGAGTCCGAGCACGTCAGTGACGGTGATGTGACCGTGCGTAAGCGTGCCGGTCTTATCGAACGCGACAGATCGCACGGTCGCCAGGCGCTCGAGCGTCGCGCCGCCCTTGATCAACACGCCCGCACGAGCCGCCGCCGTCAGCGCGGACACGATCGCCACAGGTGTTGAGATCACGAGCGCGCAGGGACAGGCGACCACAAGTAGCGCCAGAGCTCGATAACTCCAGACGCTGAAGTGGGACGTCCACCCGGCCACACCGCCCGTCGCCAAGGGCCCCACAATCGCGACGACAAGCGCAAGCAGGACGACCGACGGCGTGTAGCGGCGCGCGAAGCGATCGACGAACGTCTGGACCGGCGCGCGCTGACGTTGCGCCTCTTCCACAAGATGAATGATGCGGGCGATTGTGCTGTCGGCCGCCAGCCGGCGCGTCGTGACTTCGATCGCACCCGTGCCGTTGATGGTGCCCGAAAACACTTCCGAACCGGGCGCCTTCAGTACGGGCCACGATTCGCCGGTAACTGACGATTCATCGAAGACGGTCTCGCCGGAAAAGACGATGCCATCGACGGGCATGCGCTCACCGGGAAGCACGACGACGAGGTCGCCGATGCGGACGTCTGCGACCGGAACCTGATGGTCCGCGCCGTGCCGCCGAATCCTGGCCGTGGCCGGCGCAACGGCCATGAGCGTCCGAATCGCATGCCGCGCCCGCGCCATGCTGAACCACTCGAGCTCCTGCGCCACGCCGAAGAGCCAGACGACGGTCGCGGCTTCGAACCATTCGCCCAGCGCGGCGGCACCAGCGACGGCGACGACCATCAGCACGTTGATGTCGAGCGCGCGCCGCATCGCGGAGTTCCACGCACGTGTCGCGAGCGACGGCAGGCAGACGGCGATCGCCGCCGCGAACGCCACTATCGCGGCCTGCGGCAGCGCCAACCAACCAAGTACGGCGCCGGCGGTCAGCGTGAGGCCGGAGGCGGCGAGGCGCGCGAGCGGATGCGCGCGTTGCCGCAGGAGGGGTTCGAGTTTCTGGGCAGGCGCCACGGGCGGTGCGGGCGTGACGGTGGTCGCGCAGCAGTCGTCACTCATCGCTCGCCTTCCTCTTTGACCGTCATCGCTAACGCTCTTCCTCAACGTGCTTCCGCGTGTCCTGCAGCAGGCCAACCACGTGGTGGTCATCGAGCGCGTAGTACGCGAGCCGACCGGATCGGCGCACGCGGACGAGTCTGGCGGCGCGAAGCAGGCGCAGTTGGTGAGAAACCGCGGATTCCGAGAGGCCGGCCAGCGAGGCGAGGTCACAGACGCAGCGTTCACCGTGAGACAGAGCGTCCACGAGGCGCACCCGCGACGGGTCTCCGAGCAATTTGAAGACCCGGGCCACCGAATCGATCGACGCGCCGCCCAGAAGGCGGGATCGCACGTCAGAGAGAGCGGCTGGATCGCTCGGATGGGGCGCGGCGCACCCCTCGAGGGGTTTGGCGGTCGCTCGAGCCGGCCGTCGGGAAGCCATAACGTATGAATATATGAACATACGCTCATATGTCAACGGCCTTAGCCAGTTGACACGTTTTTGGCCTGTCACTACGATGCCGATTCGGCTTGCCCGCAGGACCTCTGGCCTAGAAATGCGTTTCGGGAAACCCGGGTCACGCGCAAGTCCGTAGCCGGCGGGCCTCAGACCGGTACGTAGCCGGCGGGCTTTAGCCCGCCGGATGCCAGCAAGCGTTTCGTCAGGAGTGTCCATGATCGAGGTCCAGCACCTCACCAAGCGTTACGGGCCAGTCACCGCGGTCGATGACGTCAACTTCCGCGTCGAAAAGGGCGAGATTCTCGGTTTTCTCGGCCCGAACGGCGCCGGAAAAACGAGCACGATGCGGGTGATCACCGGCTACATGCCGCCGACCGAAGGCAAAGTGGTCGTCGCCGGCTTCGACGTGTTCACGCACGCCATCGACGCCAAGAAGCGCACCGGCTACCTGCCCGAAACGCCGCCGCTCTACCCCGACATGACCGTGCGCGAATACCTCCACTTCGCGGCGCGCATCAAGGTGGGCAAGCTGAGCACCGCTGATCGCAAGACGCGGGTTGAGGCCGTCATGAAAAAGACGCGCGTCGACGACATGGCCAACCGCCAGTGCGGCAAGTTGTCGAAGGGCTACAAACAGCGCGTCGGCCTGGCGCAGGCCCTGATTCACGAGCCCGAAGTACTGGTGCTCGACGAACCGACGGCCGGCCTCGATCCGAAACAAATCATGGAAACCCGCGACCTGATTCGCGGGCTCGCCGGCGACCATACGATCATCCTGAGTACGCACATTCTTCCGGAGGTCGCGCAGACCTGCACCCGCGTCGTCATCATCAACAAGGGTCGCGTGGTCGCCGTGGACACGCCGGACAACCTTACGCACCAGCTCAAGGGCGCGGCCGCGCTGTATGTGCAGGTGGGCGGATCGAATGATGCGGCCGCGGCCTTGCAGACGGTGCCCGGCGTCCGCACGGTGCGGCTGGCCGATCGGCACGAGGAATACCTGGGCTACGAAGTCGAGGCCGAGCCCAATCGTGACGTACGGACCGAGGTCGCCAAAGCGGTCGTGAACGCCGGGTGGGGACTCCTCGAACTGCGGCCGATGCGGCTCAGTCTCGAAGAAATCTTCCTGCAGTTAACCACCGAAGATCAAAACCAGTCATCGGGCGGAGCGGAACCCGTCGAACCGCCAACCGAATCAGGTCCGACGAGTTCGGAGGCCCTCAATGGGTAGTAGCGTGCGCAACATCGTCGCCATCTCCTCGAAGGAGTTCAAAAGCTATTTCTCGTCCCCGGTCGCCTGGGTGTTAATGGGCCTGTTCGCGGCGCTGTTCGGGTACTTCTTCAGCGTCTATCTCGGCTCGTTCATCAGCGAGAGCATGGGCGGCCAGTTCGGCCAGGGCCCGCAGACGGTCAACGTCAACCAACGGATGATTCGCCCGTTGCTCAGCAACGCCACGGTGTTGATTCTCTTCCTGCTGCCGATGGTCACGATGCGGACCTACTCCGAAGAGAAACGATCCGGCACGATCGAACTGCTGCTGACCTCGCCCATCACGGACGTGGAAATCGTCGTGGGCAAATTCTTCGGCGCAATGGGCATGTATCTCGGCCTGCTCGCGGTCACGGCCGTGTACATGAGCATCCTCTTCATCTGGGGCAATCCCGCGTGGATGCCGCTGGTCTCCGGCTATCTGGGCCTCCTGCTTCTGGGCGGCAGTTTCATCGCGATGGGGCTGTTCATCTCGAGCCTGACGGCCAATCAGATGGTCGCCGGCGTCGCCAGTTTTGTCGTGTTCCTGCTGCTCTGGATCATCAGCTGGTTCGGCGACAGCGTGGGCCCGACGCTGGCTTCGATCCTGCGGTACCTCTCGATCACCGAGCACTTCGATGACTTCAGCAAGGGCGTCATCGATACGAAACACGTGGTCTTCTATCTCAGTTTCATCGCCTTTGGCCTGTTCCTCGCGACCAAGTCGGTGGACAGCGATCGGTGGAGGGGTTAGTCGTGAAGAACCTGGTTGGATTCCTCGGCTGGCTCGGCGTCGCGCTCGTGGGCGTGGCGCTCTACCTCAAATTCACGAAACCGGAACTGGACATCGTCTACAAAAGCCTCGCCGGGGCTGGATTCCTGGTCACGGCGATCTACGCGTTCACGCAACGGCGGGATCTGGGCCGCTCGTTCCAGGGCCGTGGTGCGCAATACGGCTCGATCGCCGCTGGCAGCGTGCTGGTGTTCCTCGGCATCCTGGTCGCCATCAACTGGATCTCGAACCGTCAGAACAAGCGCTGGGACCTGACCGAGTCCAAGGAATTCTCGCTGTCCGATCAGACCAAACAAATCGTGACGAGCCTCAAAGGCCCGCTCAAGATCAAGGTGTTCTGGACGTCCACGACGGATCGGCCGGACAGCGCCCAGGCGCATCGCGACCGCCTCGAAGGCTACACGTATCTGAGCAACCAGGTCTCGATCGACTACATCGACGCCAACGGATCGCCGACCGAATCGGAGAAGTACGCGATCACGGCCGTCCCGACGCTGATCCTGGAATATGCCGGCCGGACGCAGCGCGCCACGAGTGACGACGAACAGTCCGTCACCAACGCGTTGAAAAAGGTGATCGAAGGCAAAGCCAAGAAGGCCTACTTCACGCAGGGCCACGGCGAAAAGGATCCGGACGACGCCCAGACGGGACAGGGCTACAAGGGCGCCAGCGCGGCGCTCACGGACGAGAACTTTGACGTCGCCAAACTCCAGATCGCCCAGCGCGGATCGATCCCCGTGGATGCCACCGTGGTGGTTGTCGCCGGCGCGACGGGCGACTTCCTGCCGCAGGAAACCGAACTCGTCCGCACGTTCCTCAAGAACGGCGGCAAGGTGCTCCTGATGATCGATCCGCCCGTGAAGGGCGGCACGGCTCAACCGTCCAGCCTGATCGCCCTTGCGAAAGAATGGGGCATCCAGCTCGGCGACGACATCGTCGTCGATCCCACGGGCCAGTTGGTCGGCTTCGACGCGTCGGTGCCGGTGGGCATGCCGGTGCAGCATCCCATCACGGCGAAGACGACGAAGATGACGGCGTTCCGGCTGTCGCGATCGGTGGCGCCAGTTGAAGGCGGGTCGGACGGCAAAATCGCGCAGACGTTCATTCAGTCCGGCGAGAAGAGCTGGGCGGAAAAGGACGTCAAGGGTCTGTACGATACCGGCCGTCCCGAAAAGAACGTGGACAAGGGTGACAAGGCCGGCCCGATTTCGCTGGGCGCTGCGGTGTCGGCACCCGCGACGGGCGTCGCGCCCTCGGCCGAGCCGGATGCGCCGAAGCCGGAGTCGCGACTGGTGGTCATCGGCGACAGCGACTTCGCGTCGAACGCGATGGTGCAGGTCGGCGGCAACAGCGATCTGTTCCTGAACGCGACCAACTGGCTGGCGCAGCAGGAGAACCTGATCGCCATCCGCCCGAAGAGCCCCGAAGACCGGCGGTTGCAGCTCACGCAGGCTCAACAGACGAACGTGTTCTGGCTGACGCTCGTCATCATCCCGTTGCTGCTCTTCGGTAACGCGTTCCGGGTCTATTGGAAACGACGGTAAGAGGCACATAAGTTATGCGTGGCGGACGATCCCTCCTGATTCTTCTCGTGGTGGCCCTTGGCTTGGGTGCGTACATCTACTTTGTTGAGTCGAAGCGCGAGCCCGGTGGCGGCGACACCGCCGCGGTCAAGAAGGCCAAGGTGTTCACAACCGAGTCCTCCAAGTTCGAGGAAGTGAACATCCACGCGGTCACCGGTGAGACCACGACGCTCAAGAAAAAGAACGGGTTGTGGGAAATTGTCGCGCCCCAGGCCATGCCGACCGACTCCGGTGAAATCGGCGGGCTGCTCAGCTCGCTCGAATCGCTCGAAGTCCAGAGCGTGGTCAGTGAGACGCCGGCGTCGGCGGCCGACTTCGGGCTCGAACCGCCGCGCTTCACCGTGTCGTTCAAAGCCGAGGGCGCCGGCGCGCCGATGGAACTGCAGGTCGGCAAGAAGACGCCGACCGGCGGCGATCTGTACGCGCGCGTCGCCGGCCAGCCGCGCGTGTTTCTCATCAGCGCGTTCCTGGAAGGCTCGCTGAGCAAGACGCCGTTCAACCTGCGCGACAAGACGATTCTGAAGTTCGAGCGCGACGCCGCGGACATGCTGACCGTCGAGAAGACCGGCTCCCCCACGCTCGCCTTCGCCAAGAAGGGTCAGGACTGGCGCTTCTCCAAGCCGTACGAAGCCAAGGCAGACAGCACCATCGTCGACAACATGGTGAGCAAGTTGTCGCAGGCGCGCATGACGTCGGTCGTGACTGACGATGGCACCAAGGAGCTGGCCAAGTACGGCCTGGACAAACCGGCGGCCACCGCCACCGTCGGCGCCGGCTCCGCGCGCGCCTCGCTCATTTTCGGCTCGAAAAAAGACGATGGATCCGTGTACGCGCGTGATGCGTCACGGCCGGCGGTATTCACCGTCGAAGGCGCGCTGCTGGATGACCTCACCAAGAGTCCCGACGACATCCGCCGCAAGGACCTCTTCGAGTTCCGAACCTTCTCCGCGCTCAGCCTGGAAGTGACCTACGCCGGCCAGACGCTCGTCTTTGAAAAGCAGAAGGCGCCCGCGCCCGCCGCCAACGCCGACCCGAACGCCGCGCCACCGCCGGATGTCTGGAAGCAGACCAAACCCGCGGCCAAGGACGTCGAACTCGGAAAGATTGTCGAGTTGATGACGGCGATCTCGAACCTGAAGGCGGACAAGTTCGCCGAGAAGGCCATCACGACCGGTGAAGAGATGTCCGTCACCGCGAAGTTCGGTGACGCCGCCAAGCCCAGTCAGGAATCGGTGAAATTCCGCAAGGGCGGCGCCGTGGTTCACGCTACGATCGCCGGCGAAACCGGCGCGGCCGTCGTCACCGCCACCGACTACGACCACGTGATCACGTTGATCAAGGGGCTCGCGGGGATCAAGTGACGGCGCGCGTCGCGATCGCGCTTGTGGCGTGCCTTGCCGGCGGGCTTCAGCCTTCGCACGGAGCTTCGGCGGACCGCCATCGGCTTGGCGGAGGTGGGCAGCCCGCCGGATCGGTTCAAGGCGATCTCGCTCGCGACCTCGACACCATCCTCGACACGCCTGCGCTCTCGCGTGCCCTCGTGGCCGTGCGCGTGGACTCCTTACGCTCGGGCGCGACACTCTACCGGCGCAACAGCGACAAGCTCGTCGTCCCGGCCTCAAACATGAAACTGTTCACGCTGGCGGTCGCGGCCGAGCGGTTGGGCTGGGACTATCGATTCGAGACCCGGCTCGAGGCGGCCGGTGCGGTCGCGGGCGGCACGCTGACCGGCGACCTCATCGTCGTGGGCGGCGGCGACCCGTCCATCGTGTCGCCGGACCTGGGACATCCGCAACTGTTTCTGGAGTGGGCCGGCGCGCTGCGCGACGCCGGCATCCGCCGCGTGGACGGCCGGATCATCGGCGACGACACCGCGTTCGACAGTGAGGGCCTGGGGGCCGGCTGGGCGTGGGACTACCTCACCGACGCCTACGCGGCTCCGTCGGGCGCGCTGAGCTACCACGACAACGTCGTCGAACTTCGGATCACGCCGGGACGAGTCGAGGGCGATCTGGTGACGATCGATCTGGCGCCGCCGGGCAGTCAGTTTCTCGTCGAGAACAACGCGCGCACCGGCCCGGCTGGCTCGGCGGCGACCATCGCGGTGGGCCGCTTGCCTGGCAACGCGCGTCTCCGAGTGACCGGACGCGTGCCGACGGGCGGTACTCCGATGGCGCGCGTCACGACGATCGACAATCCCACGCGGTTCTTTGTCGAGGCTCTGCGGCTGGCACTAGCGTCACGCGGCATCACCGTGACGGACGGCGCGTGGGATCAGGATGACCTGAGTCGTCCTCCGAACGGCGCCCCGCGGCGGCTCATCGCGCGCCGTGAATCGGCGCCGCTGTCGTCGATTGGCGCCCAGATGCTGAAGGTCAGCCAGAATTTCTACGCCGAGATGCTGCTGAAAGCGATCGGGCGCACACCAGTTCGCGCCGGTTCGGCAGCGGCCGGACGCCAGGTCGTCCGGAGCACCCTCGCTGGATGGGGGATTGCCAACGACGCGATCGTGATGAATGACGGTTCCGGCCTCTCACGCTACGACTACGTCACCGCGGATGCCGTGGTCGCGTTGCTCTCGCGCATGTGGCAGGACGAGCGGATGCGGGGACCGTTCGCCGCCGCGCTGCCCGTGGGCGCGCACGACGGCACGCTGGCAAACCGCATGAAGGACCCGGCGCTCGATCGGCGCGTGCAGGCCAAGACGGGCACGATCGCCAACATGCGCGCCCTGTCAGGGTTTCTGGAGACGAACTCCGGCGAACGCCTCGCGTTCGCGATCATCGCCAATCACGTCACGGCGACCAACGCCGAAGTCGACGCGGTCGCGGAGAAAGTCCTGTTGAGACTCGTGACCAGATGACGACCTGCCGAACTCTATCCGGGGCAGCCACCACGGGGCAGGTAGAGCCGTTCATCGCCTACAGCGACTTGAGGTATTCGATGAGTTGCCTCTTCTGTTGGGCAGTCAGCGTCGTGCCGAAGTTGTGCCCGGCGTTCGAGTTCCCGACGCTGCCCGTATTGAACAGGAACATCTTCACGCCGCCCTCTTCGGGCACGCTGGTGATGCCTACGTTCACCGGGTCGAACACCCAGCTGCCAACGTAGAACTCCTTCATCCGATCGGAATCCTGCTTGAGCAGTTCCGCCAGTGACGCCACCGATCCGTTGTGCAGGTACGGCCCGGTGGCCCAGACGCCGTTCAACGGCCGAGCCTTGTAGAGGTTCGTCGTCGCGGGTTGCGAGTTCCCCGTCATCTTGAAGGACTGTTCGGCGATCGCGGCAACGCCATGGAAGTCGGCCACCGCCTGTTTGGCGTCTCCCTCGAGTGCTTCGAAGAGCGAGCCAAGTGTCGGCAGTTTCCCGGTGCCCCTGGCCTGGTCTCGCGCGACCGCCGGCGCCAGGCTGAAGTCGCGCCAGTGCGCCAAGTACGCGCCAAAGACGGTATTCATCAACACGTCAATGGCTGAGGCCTGCTCGCCGAACACCTCGAGCGGGTTCACCATTTTGGGCATGCCTTTGAGCTTGCCGGTATTCACGACGCGCGCGACATTGCGGGTGAGCGTGGAATCCGTCCCGACGTCCCGCATCTGGGCGACGATGCGCCGGCTGGGGTTCGTGCGATCGATCGGCAGATGGCACAACGCGCAGTGCTGCTCGAAGAGCGGCTTCCCCGCTTCGGCCAGTGGCTTGTCCAGCGGGACCAGCTTCTCCGGCCACAGCGGCGACGACAGCGCCCACAGATCCTGCTCGAGCGCGTTCAGGTTCTTCGTTTCCGCGGTCGAGTTGGGATAGTTGGGCAACTTGCCGTGGGACGGCTGGATCTCGACCGTGCCATAGACGCCAAGCACCTCGCCGATGTTGCGGAGCGCCGGACCCGCGCCCGCGTTCGGAATGGAACCGTTCCACTGCACGACGTCGTGCTGCGGCGCATCCCAGACGGCGGGGAACGAGACGGGCGCGTTGGCGGGGCGAGCGTTCGCGGCCACGCCCAGATCCCCGGCCGCGATCTCGTTCATGATCTTGCTGAGCGCATCATCGCGGCCGTACCCAGGCAGGCTGGGAGTCGGAATCGGGTTCCTCGTGTTCCTCGCCTCCAGCCGTGTCAGCCACGTCTGCAACCCGGCTTTGAGACCGGCCGCGTCTCCGCCGACACGCTTCGCGAACCGGTCGAACTTGTCGGACTCGCCCAGCGTCTGGGCCACGCTGCCGATCAGCTCGAAGAAGAACGTCTGGAAGTCGCCTTTCGACGGCCCGCCCTCGACCATCACGTCCGTGCCGCCGATCTTCCATTTGGCGCTGTGACAGGCCGCACACGTCACGCCCATGACGTCGAGGCCGTTCACCTTCGTCTGATTCCTGACGAAACCGATCGGTAACCCGTCAGGGTTCATCGCAGATTTACCGGACACCGTGATCATGCGGAGGCGTTCGAAATGGGCGTTGCTCGTGAACAGCTCCTGGCTGTCCTTCAACTCGAGCGCCGTGAAGTAGGCGTAGGGCACGATCTGTGAACCTTGCGACGTCCACCAGTAGTGGCCGGACGTGGCCGCGTCCCATTTCTGGTCGAGATCGGCAGGCGTGAACGACGTTGGGGCGGTCGCCTTTTCGGCTGGGTGCTCACAGCCTGCAGCGGCAAGCCCGACGAGCCCGACGAACATGATCGCCCGGATGGCATGTCTCATAAGCTGTCCGTGGTGCGGCAATTATGTCCGTTGCCGGAAGCGAGTCAAGCGCGCGCTCGATCGGCGGCTGCGTACAAGACAGAGGGCCCGGCGATTCCTCGCCAGGCCCTCTGCGTGATCGGTCACTCGACGAACGACGCGGTTACTTGCCGCCGCCCTTCCCGCCACCCTGCTTGCTGAGCCTGCGGGAGTACTCTTCGATCAATGCCTTGAACGACGGCGGCACGTCCTCTGAGCCGGAGAGGAACAACTGCTCGTTGGACGTATCCACGCGCTTCCGGATCTCGAACTCGAGCGCCTTGAAGCGCTGGACCGCGACCTGGTAGAGCTCGTTCAGGCCGGCCGGATCCTTCAGGTTCTTCTCGTTCCCGAGATCGCGCAGCGCCTTCACCACATCGTCGACGGGCGTGAGGTCCTTCGGCGCCACGCCGGCCTTCTGCAACTGCTGCTTGACGTTCTGCGCGTCGTTCGCGAGGTTCTTCGCCTGGTTCGCGATCTGGCGCGCGTCCATGCCGGGCCGCGCGTCGCCACCGGCTTGCGAGGACATCGGCGATCGTGAATCCAGTCGCTGATTGCCTTCACCGCGACCTGGCTGTTGGCCTTGCTGGCCCTGCTGACCTTGTTGACCCGGTCGGCCCTGCTGACCCTGTTGGCCCTGCTGACCCTGGCCTTGCCCTTGGCCTTGCCCCTGCTGGCCTTGCTGACCCTGCTGACCTTGCTGGCCTTGCTGGCCCTGCTGACCTTGCTGGCCTTGCTGGCCCTGCTGACCTTGTTGGCCCTGCTGACCTTGCTGACCTTGTTGACCCTGCTGACCTTGTTGGCCCTGTTGGCCCTGCTGACCCTGTTGGCCTTGCTGGCCCTGCTGACCTTGCTGGCCCTGCTGACCTTGTTGGCCCTGCTGACCTTGCTGGCCTTGCTGACCCTGTTGGCCCTGCTGACCTTGCTGGCCCTGCTGACCCTGTTGGCCCTGTTGGCCCTGCTGACCTTGCTGACCCTGTTGGCCGGTTTGCTGGTTCAACTGCTCGCCGAGCGACTGCAAGCCGCGCGCGACGTCACGCATGTCGTTCGCCGCGCGGCCCAGTCCCTGCGCCTGCTGCGCCTTGTCCGACGCACCGGCGGCTTCGCCGATCTTCTGCTTCAGCGCATCCAGGTTAGAACCGATTTCGTTCTCGATCGGTTTCGAGTATTCGGACCCGCCGGCCATCGCCTGTTTCGAGTATTCGATCTTCTCCTTCAGCATCTCGTCGCGGATCGTGCCCGCGGCCTCCTGAAGTTTGCGGGCGGAGTCTTTCTCGTTCGCGGCCTGCGAGTCGCGGGCCAGCTTGGCGAGCTGCTGCTCGATTTCGCCGACCTTGCCGCGCATTTCGTCCTTGGTCTGCGAGAGCTGCTGCATCTGCTGCTCGCGCTGGGCGCCGGCCTTGTCGAGCGAGGCCACCTGGCTCGCGACCGATCGCTGCTGCTTCGCCAGTTCGTCGGCCTGCCGCTGCAGGTCCTTCACTTGCTGGCTGTTCTGCTGGCTCTGCGAGTTCTGCAACAGCCGCTGTGCGTCCTGGATTTCCTGCAGGGCGCGCTGCGCCGAGGCACCGCTGTCGTTATTGCCGTTCGCGGCGGCCTGCCGCGCGGTATTCGCCGCATCCTGAAGCCGGCGCGCGGCGTCCGCCAGGTCCTGCCGCTGCTGGCCCTGCTTCTCCGCCTCACGCTTCAGCTGCTCGAGCTGCCGCGCCGCCGCTTCCATTTCGTCGGCCAGCGATCGCTGACCGGCGCCGGACCCGGACTGTTGCTGGCCCGCACGCCGCTGTTGTTCGGCCTGTTGCAACTGGCGCTTCGCGAGTTCGCGCAACCGCTCGGCGACCTTGTCGATCTCCTGAGCCGATGACTGCTGCTGCGCGCTCTGGGAGGCCTCGTACTGATTGGCCATGCGGTCGAGCTGCAACTGGAAGAGATCCGCGAGGTCCTGCGCCATCTGGCCGCCGCCGCCCCCGCCACCGCCGCCGCCACCGGCCTGTTGCTGACGCACTTCAAGCTCGTAGGCCTGCTCGGCATCCTGCAGGAACTTCAACGCGCGCTGCTCGGGCGCGAGCGCTTCCTTGGTCTTCTGGCTCTTCAGCAGATCTTCGGCCGTCTGCATTTCCTTGGCGGCCTTCGGCAACGCCTCGAGGATGTGCTGGATGTTCTCGCCGCCGCCCGCGCCGATGCGCTGTTGCAGCTGCGCGAGGAGCGCCGATACCTCATCGCGAATCTTCGATTGCGAGAGTTGCACGAAGACCGTGTCTTCCTTGAACTTGTCCGCGGGCGTTTTCGCCTTGTCGCGATCCACGTTGAACGTCGCGGAGATCACCTGGCGCTGTTTCTGCGACAGCCCCCCGGGCTCGTTCTGCTGCTGTCCCCCGCCGCCACCGCCACCACCGCCGCCGCCCTGCTGCGATTGCGCCTGCTTGAAGTTCTGGCTGAACGGGCGAATCTGAATGAAGTAGATGTCGCTCGACGTGACCTTCGGTCCCTTGACCGTATCCGTGTCGGTGGCCTTGGCGTAGTACGACACGAAGTCGCCGGGCTTCACGCCGAGCTCTTCGAGGTACACCGTGTGGCCGGCACTGACTTCGTCAAGCGCCTTGGCGCCCTTCCCGTAGAGCGAGACGGTCTTCTCGTCGCCGCCATTCACGGAATACACGAGGTCCAACTGGCGGACGCCGAAGTCGTCCTGTGCCTTGGCCTGGATGAACACTTCCTCGACCGGGTTCGCGGACGTGTCGCGCTTGGGCTTTTCAATGGACACGCTGGGCGCGCGATCCTCGATGACATCGATCGTGTACTTCGGCGACGCCGCGACTTTTTCGCCGCGCGGGCCGTCCAGTTCGACGTGGTAGTAACCGTCCTTGAGGATTTTGAAACTGCCGGTCAGCGTCACGCCATCGGGATCAACCGTCAGATTCGACACCGCGGCCGGATCCAGCTGCAATCGTCCCGCCGGCACCGCCATCGTCGACGTGATCTTGAAACGCACTTCCGTGCCGGCCAGCGCCGCGACGTCGCCGCCCACTTCAACTTTTTGAGGCGCGAGACCCGTGTACGCCGGATAGACGTATTCCATTTCGAGCGTCGCCACCGCGGGCAGCACGACAGCCGTCATCGTGAACGTCGGCGACTTCACGCCGTCCGCTTCGACGTAGTACGACAGCGTCGACTTCACGTCGAACAGCATGCCTTCGTATTTGTCGGCCTCACCGGTCGCGACGAGCGGCACGCGCGCGTACTTCTCTTCGCCTTCCGCTTTCATCCACACCGCGACGTCGTTGGACCGGAACCCGGCCAACTTTGCGGCGATCATCTGATCGGATCCCTTGGGCACCGAGACGTCACCCGGTTGCACCGTAATCGCATACGGGCTCGCGGCTTCAGCACTGCGGGAAAGGACGAGCAGCGCCGAGGCGCCCTGTCTCAAGAATTCCGGACCCATCACGAGCAGCAACGCCCCGACAGACGCGACGGTGCCGAGCGCCACGGCCGCGCGCCGCAGGCCCGTGCGGCCGATCGTGCGACCGCCATCGAGCGTCTTGCACTTTTCGATCGCCTGCGCCACGAGCTTGTCGATAATCACCTGCGGCACGTCGGATGTGGCGCCCGTCGTGGACACCGCGCCCAAATCGACCGCGCTCAGAATGGCGGCCTGTAATGACGGCTCGTGCTCTTCGACATAGAGCGCCACCTGGAGGTCGGTCACGCGCCGGCCCAACGGCCGGACGAACCACACGCCCACCAGCAGCGCAAACACCGCAAACACCCCGATGCGGAATCCCGTGACCGACTGCGGGCTGAATTTGAAGGTCTGCAGGCCGTACGAGGCGATCGCAATCGCCGCCAGCGCGCCCAGCAGAATGATGAATCCGCCTTGCAGCAGGACGCGCATCCGCCACCGGCTGCGCACCTGCCGAATGACCTGGACCAACTCCTGACGGGCGGGGGTGCCGTTCAGCGCGTCTGCCATATGTTTCTCCTGGGAACTATCGTCAGCTTAGCCCGAAACCAAAGCGTTTCGACAGGCGATTGGCCAAAACGGCCTCGGCCAGCAAAAGGGTCGCGCCGGCCGCAAACAGGTACCACCAGACGGCCTGTTTCTTCTCCATGTCTTCTCGGGTCAACGTGGGGTTTTCAAGAGACTGGCCGGCGGTTGTGACCGCGGCATGCCCGGTCGCCGTCGCGACAAACTCCGCCGGCGGAAGCGACGACAGATCCGACTCTTCCGGGTCCAGATTGACCGCGACCTGGAACGGCTTGCGCTCGCCGAGACCCTGTAAGCGCACCGCGTAGAACCCCTGCTCGCCGAGCTCGACGGCCTGCGCGCCGCCTTCGCCAATCGTGACCTGGCTGCCTGACGGCGCCATCACGACGCCGCTCGGCCGCCGTGCGGAAGACGCCTGGTCGCCGGCCGCGCCTTCGCGGACGATCGCGGCGATCGGCACGGACACGTCCAGCGATCGGCCGACGGTGTACCACGCATCGGGCTCACGGAACTGCGCCAGATAACGCACGGTCTCGTGCACGATGGGGAGAAAGAGATACTTGGTTGGAAAGTCATTCCACGAGTTGTCCATCGTGGACGCGAACGCGATCACGCGGCCGCTCCCGACGCCCCGCTCGACCACTGCCGCGGCGCCATCGTCGAACCGCGCCAGCACCTTGTCCGTGTCGGCCGGCGTCATTGCGCGGTACTTGAAGAAGTGGGTGGCCGAAAAGTTGCCGTTCTTGGGATCCTTGAACTCGTCAAAGATCGGATGACTGTGATCCAGGAAACCCAACGTGCCGCCGCCGCCTCGCAGGCGCTCGACGGGCGATCCGATTTTGCCGGGCAGCAACGGCGAGCCACTGCTCCACGGCGTGTGATCACCCAGCACGACGAACACGCCGCCGCCCTGCGTCACAAACCGTGAGAGGGCCTCATCGGCCTGCGTCGACAGCGACGTCGTATCGTTCAAGATCACGACGGATCGCTTTTCGAAACTGGCGGGCGTGAGACGCGAGGGCGAGACGACATCAACCTTGAAGGGCGGCGCCGACCCGATGCCAAGCGCGGTTGTCAGGTAGAAGCTGGACGATGCGCCCTCGGCTTGAATGATGAGGACCGACACGGGCCGGCTCGGCGTCAGCACGAAATTGAACTCGTTGTCCGCCGGGAGGGCGTCCGTGCCGGCATGAATCGTGGCGCGCATGGCCGCCGCAACGGTCATCTCCGGGAACGTCACGGAACCGGACGCGTTGGGATCAATCGACACGGGTCGCGTGTCGATGAGCCGGCCATCCACGTCCAGCTTCACGGGGAGGGCCTTCACTGCCGTGCCACTGCGATTGCTGATGCCGGCCGTCACTTTCACGCGTTCCTCGCCGGAGAACGACGTGCGCTGGAACTTGACGGACGTGACCGCGACGTTGGACGTCTCGATCGCGGCGACGGAAATCGGCGTGAGCGTCGCACCCTCCGGGAGGGAGATTTCTTCCTGACGATCCCAGCCGGACCGTTGGAAATCGCTGATGAGGACGGCTTCCTTCCGCGGCAGCCCGGAACGCGAGAGTAGACTCTGCGCCAGTCGCAGCGCGGGCGCGTAACGCGTGGCTTCGGACGAGACCTTGGCCTCGCCAATCGCAGCTTCAATCCGGCTCGCGTCACCCGTGGCCCGAACCGCTTCTTCGGTCCCGGTGCCGAACAGCACCAGCGTCGCGCGATCCTCGCCGCCAATCGACCGCGCCACCTTCTTCGCCTCGGCCTGCGCGCGCACCCAGTGATCGCCGTAACCCATGCTCGCCGACCGATCGAGCAGAATGACGACCTCGCGCGCGCCGCCGAGCGACGCTGCGGCCTTCACGGGATCCACGGCAAAAAACGGTCGCGCGAACGCCGCCACCAGCAGCGCCATTGCGGACACGCGCATCAGCAGCAGCAACCAGTTGTGAATCCGTCGGCGCTCGACGGACTGGTACGGGATGCGGCGGATGAACATCAGCGACGGAAATTCGATGACGGTCTTGCGCTCGCGCTGGATCAGGTGTACGAGAATCGGCACCGCGATGGCCGCGAGACCGGCGAAGAACAACGGGGCAAGAAATGACATGGGCTTACCTAATCCGCATCAACCGCTCGCGGTTGCCCAGGTAATAAAAGAGCGCTTCGTCCAGCGGCTGATCGGTCGTCAGCTGCAGGTAGTCAATGCGCGACTCGGAACATTTCGCCGTCAGCGTCGCGATGTGCTCCTTGATCATCTGCCGGTACTGTTCGGCAAACACTTCCGGCACGACGGGCACTTCTTCGGCGCTTTCCAAATCCTGGAATCGCGACGCTTCGTTATAAGGAAACGTGATTTCGGCGCGGTCGAGCACATGAAAGACGACCAGGTCGTTATTGAGCGAACGGTACGGTTTCAACGACTCCAGCAGATCGGCCGGGTTCTCGTACAGATCGGAGATCAGCACGACGATGGACCGGCGCTTGAAATTCTCCGCCAGTTTATCCAGCATCGCGAGCAGGCGGCCGGGCTTTTCCGCGCGAGACCGGTCGAGCGTCTGCAGCACCACGTTGAAGTGCTTGGCTGACGGCGGCACGTGCGCCACCACCTCTTCATCGAACGTCATGATGCCCACGCGGTCGCGCTGCCGGTGCGACAGATACGCCAGCGACGCGGCGAGGAACGAGGCGTACTGAAGTTTGCTGACCTCGCCGCTCTTGAAGCCCATCGACTTGGACACGTCGAGCAGGATGGCCAGGTTGGCGTTTGTATCCGCTTCGTACTGCTTGACGAAGTAGCGATCCGTGCGGGCGTACAGCTTCCAGTCCACGCGCCGGATGTCATCGCCGGCGACATACCCCCGGTGCTCCGCAAAGTCGACCGACGCGCCGAAGTACGGCGCGCGATGCAACCCGTTGATGAAGCCGTCGACGACGTTACGCGCGAGCAGCGACAGGTCCTTGATCCGCGCGAGGACCTTCGGATCGACGAATCGCGCGCCCGGCAGCGCGTGCGTTTCCATGCTACATCCCTGACTTCGGGACGGGTACCGTCTTCAGCAACTCGTCGATGAGCGCGTCGCTCGTGACGCCCTCCGACTCGGCGCGGAAGTTCGTCAGCACACGGTGCCGCAGCACGGGATGCGCCAGCGCCTTGATGTCATCGAACCCGACGTGGTACCGGCCTTCGGTCAGGGCCTTGGCCTTGGCGCCCAGAATCAGGAACTGCGCCGCGCGCACGCTGGCGCCGAACGCCACGTACTTGTTGATCGACTCCGGCGCATCCGGCGACTTCGGGCGGCTGGTGCGCACGAGACGCAACGCGTATCGCATCACGGGCTCGGCCACCGGCACGCGGCGGACCAGCGTCTGGAACGCCTTCAGTTCTTCGCCCGACACCGGACGCTGGAACTTCGGATCCAGCACCGCGGTCGTGGTCCGCACGACGTCGTACTCCTCGTTTTCCGGCGGATGCTGAATCACGATGTGGAACATGAAGCGATCGAGCTGGGCTTCCGGCAGCGGATACGTGCCCTCGAGTTCGATCGGGTTCTGCGTCGCGAACACGAAGAACGGCTCTTCGAGCGTGTAGGTCCGTCCCTGAATGGTGACGCGGTGCTCCTGCATGGCCTCGAGCAGCGCGGCCTGCGTCTTGGGCGGCGTGCGGTTGATTTCGTCCGCCAGCACGATGTTCGCAAAAATCGGACCCGGCGCGAATACCATCTGGCGCCGGCCCGTCGCCGCGTCTTCCTGAATGATGTCCGTGCCCGTGATGTCCGACGGCATCAGGTCGGGCGTGAACTGAATGCGGTTGAACTTGAGGTCCAGCACCTGCGCCAGCGTCCGAATCAGCAACGTCTTGGCCAGGCCGGGCACGCCGACAATCAGACTGTTGCCGCCCACGAACAGCGTGAGCAGCACCTGATGCACCACCTCGTCCTGTCCGACGATGAGCTTGGCGAGTTCGGCGATGATCTTCTGCCGGGCCACATTCATCTTGTCGGCCAGCGCGATGTCCTCGGGCGAATCCATGACGACGGGCTTCACTGCAGTTTCCACGAAGTAACCCCTATGAAGAAACGTGTATCGATTTATCTCTCTATCGATCTATCTAACTCTCTAAGGAAGGTTGGTCAGCGCCTTCGTCAGTGTGTAATTCCGTAAATAAACTCGTTGACGCCGAACTTGTACGCTTCGTTGGTGTCCTGCACCATGTAGATGCCGCGCTCGGAGAATTCCCAAAACTCGGAAATGTCGTTCTGGTAATTGGCGATCGCTAACATCCGCTTGCTGGGATCGTTGTCCTCGAACATGGCGAAGAAGATCGGCCGTCCGCCGAGGCTGTACGCCGTCGGGATGTTGCTGATGTCGTTCAGTTCGTAGAACGAGTGGAAGATCGGGCTCTTGGCATCCAGCTCAACCCAGCGGCCTTCCGGAAACACCCGGCTCATCTGCTGATCGAACTGGCCCCACGCCCGTTGCGGAAAATCGTCCACGATCAGGAACCCGCCCTTGAGTAAATAGGACCGCAGCGTCGTGACGTCGCTGTCCGACATATACCAGTCGCCGGGCTCGACGAGGTAGGCGACCGGGAACTTGAACAGTTCCGGGTCGCTGAAGTTCATGATGCTGCTCTCATCCACGTGCGACGACATGTTCGTGAGGGACGTCAGGATCTTGAGGAAGTGATACTCGCCGGTCGGATAGTCGTGCGCCCACTTGGCGCCCTGACGGCTATTCGATGGATAGCTCATGCGCACGAAGACGAACCGGCCGTCGTACCGCACGTTACCGCTATAGGAATTCGCCGATGTTTCGCGTCCAAACACCGGGCGCTGCGCGAACGTCGTGACGGCGCCGGCCAGTATCGCCAGCCCCAGCGCCGCGAGCATCACTCGTCGTGTCGTCCTCATGCGAGACCTCGCTGACGGCGATACATCCATTCGCCGCCCATCAGACTGAGCAACATCAACAACAACACCGGCATATCCCAGAGTTCGCGTTCTTCGACCACGGTGATGCCCTTGCCGCTGTAGGCAATGGCATCCGACAACTCGCTCACGTTCTTCGCGCGATAGAACCGACCGCCTGTTTCGTCGGCAATGCGCTGCAGCAGCGGCTTCCGCATCGCCGCATCGAAGTACTCCGCATCGCTCGGCGTGGCCCGAATGGACACCGTCCCGCGCCCGGTGTCTTTCCCATCCTTGGTCAGGCCGCCGACCGACACGATATGGATGCCATCTTCCGTCGGCGTATACCGCGCGCGGTACTCGCCGTCGTCTTCGACGGTCCACTCCATCGGGACGTCCTGAATCTTGCCGGAAGGCGACGTCACGTGCGCCGTGATGCGGCCGTCGTTAATGCCCTTGTATTCCGGGTCGAGCACAGTCGCCGTGAGCGTCACGGGCTCGCCCTTCTGCACGCGACTCGGCGTGGCCGACACCATCACACGGTCGGGCACGCCGTCCACCAGCCAACGCGCCAGCCGCTGCCAGAACAGGTGAAAGGTCGTGTCTTTGACGTCCATCTTCGCGTGCATGCGCCAGAGCCAGCTGTCCTGCACGGCCAGCGCGAGCGCCTTGCCTTTGCCATACCGCTGCACCGCCATCACCACCTGGTCGCGGCCGTTCTGATCGATACCGGTGAGGAGCACCATCGCGCCCGGCTTGGTGTCGTGTATCGGATTGAGCGAGGTCAGTGGCGGCAGAGACTTCCACTTCGCCGCGCCGTCCTCTTCGCGGTCGGTAATCTGCAACGACGGGTGATTCGCGCCGAGGGGCGTCGGGCGAATGACCAGTTCCGCGGGTGGGTACTGCGGACCCCGCGACCCGCGATCCAACACGACCGGCAACGCATCGGCCACCGGCGTGCCGGCCCAACCGCCTTCGGCAAACGACCGCGGGCCGCCCAGCATCAGCAGGCCGCCGCCGCGCACGTCCACATACTCGCCGAGCATCCGGAGTTGGTCCGGCGTGAAGGCCGAGGCCTCCATGGACCCGAGAATGATGCCGCGATACTTGAACAGTTCCTCACGGGTGGTGGGAAAGCCATTGACGAGCTCTTCCCCGTTGTCCACGCCAAGCCGCAGATACTTGTCCGGCGAATTGGACGTGGCTTCGGCCGTGCGTTGCAACAGCGAGACCTGCAGGTTGTCGTCGAGAGTGGTCGCCTGCCGGACGAACTTCGCCTCCGGCCGCGGCTCCCCTTCCACGTAAAGAATCTTCTCGCGCCGGTTGACCACTTCGATCAGCGCGTCCCGCATGTTGTTCTGCGCGACTTCTTCGTCGGGCTGCGCGGCGATCTTGAACTGGAACAACCGCGCGCCGACGTCGGCGGTCTTGAGGCGCACCTTCACGGTCTGCGACTCGCCATCATCGGGCAGCGTGATGTCCTGATTGCTCACGACGCGGCCGTCATCCTCGATGACGAGCGGCACCTTACGGCCGGCGTAGCCGACCTGCGTCACGACGACGTCGAGCACCAGCGATGAACCCTTGAGCGAACGCGCCGGCGTCTCGACGCGCGTGATCTGCACATCGCGCGTGAGCCGCTCCTTGCCCACGCCGACCGTGAACACCGGCATGTCCTGCGCTTTCAGGCCATTGATCGACTCGTCAATCGTGCGCTGCGCGTTGTCGGATCCGTCGCTCACGAGCACGAGACCGGCGACGGGCAAGCCGCTCAGTTCGCTGCGCGCGCGATCGAGGGCATCGCCGACGCGCGTCGCCGTGCCCTGGAATTTGAGGTCGGACGTCGCCTGGAGCCGCTCAGCCGACGATGAAAACCGGAAGATGCGGAGATTGAAACGTTTGCCCAGCGCCGTCAGCAGCGGCGAGTCCGGACGTCCGAGTTCGTCCTGAATAAAGGTGCTCCGCGATTTGCCGTCGTGATCGGCAATCTGCATGCTCGAGGAGTCGTCGAGAATGATGCCGACGAAATTCTGCTGGGGAACCGCCACCTTCAGCTTCAGCATCGGACGCAACAGGCTGAAGAGGACGACGAGGAAGAGACCGACGCGTACAGCAATCAGGACGATACGATCGCGGCCCACAAGTGCCGCCACCTGACGGTACGTCCAGAGCGCGTACAACGCCGCGGCGGCGACCGCAGCCGTCGTCAACCACATCGAGCGGCTGGCTCCGAAGGCAAACGTGCCTTGCTGAAAGACCAGCCACTGGTACTTGAACAGGAACCGAAATAGTGTGTCCAGCACGGACGCGCGATTGTATCCCGGTACGGGTCAGGCTTCCGCGTCCCGGGCCGCCGTCCATCGGCTGCGGGACTGTCACAACATTGTCATCGATTCAAATCAGCGTCTGTCGCGCGAAGTCGAAGATTCGTTCGGGGTCCGAGGCCAGCCCTCCCTGGGCCATTTCCGGCCGACCGCCACCACGCCCGCCCAACTCGGCGGTCGCTCGGGTCATCCAGGCTCCAGCATCGACCGCTACATCCTTGGACCGAGCGACGACCACCGGGGTTGGGCTGCCCTCTCCCGTCAATACGACAATCACGCCCGGTCCGCTCACGAGCGCAGCCGCCAACGTCTTCAGGGCCGCGGCGTCCCAACCTGGGTGTGCTCTTAAGACGCCTCGATAGGGTCCGATGGTTGCCGCCTCGTCGAGAAGCCGAGCGGCTCGGAAACCAGCCAGCTCTTCCTGGAGCTTTCGAGCCTCGCGACTCCCGGCTTTCAGATCGGCCTGCAGGCGTTCGATCCCCGCCGCGAGTTCCGAGGGCAGGACCGAGAGCGCTCGCGTGGCCCCTGCCACGACGTCCCGGAGCGTGGCGTGCGACTTGAGGGCCCGGCCACCGCAGACGAACGTCAGCCTCGTCGCGCCCTTGAAACGCTCCCACCCGGCCACGCCAATCATGCCGATGAGCCCGGTTTGCGGCACATGGGTCCCCCCGCAGGCCGACAGGTCAAAGTCCGTCACCTCGACCAGGCGCAGCGTGCCGGACTTCACCGGCTCCTTGCGGAGCGGCAGGCGCGCGGCTTCCTCGGAGGTGACGAAACGAACGGTCACGGGCCGGGCTTCCCACACCACCCGATTCGCCTCCGCCTCAGCCCGGGCGATTTCGGCGGGTGTCACTTCGCGCGCGAGATCGATCGTCGCGCTTTCCGCACCAAGATGAAAACTCGTGGTCCGCACGTTGAACAGCCGATCGAACGCAGCGGACAACACGTGCTGGCCGGTGTGCTGCTGCATGTGATCGAGCCGCCGAGGCCAGTCGATGAGTCCATGCACCCGCGCGCCTTCGGCCAGCGGCGCATCTGTCACATGTCGAATCACGCCCGCGTCATCGTCGTTGACATCGATGACGCGCGCCGAGCCGAGGCGGCCGGTGTCGTACGGCTGGCCGCCGGACGTGGGATAGAACGCGGTCTGATCGAGCACGACCTCGAAGCGATCGCCAATGGCCTGCGTCGAGATCACCGTCGCGTCGAATTCCGCGAGTTGGGCGTCCGTGAAATACATCCGGGTGGTCATACGGTGGACCTTGGAACGATGAAGTAGAAGAGCGCGCCGCCGAGATCGCCACGCCGGTAGCCAATGGTCCCGCCGAGCGATCGGATGATGCCGTAGCTGACGGACAAGCCAAGTCCGGTGCCCTCGCCGACGGGCTTGGTCGTGAAGAACGGCTGAAACAATTTGGCCTCGTTCTCGGGATCGACGCCAGGTCCCGAATCCTCGACCTCGAGCCGGACGCCGTCCGGGTCGTCCCGTGTCCGCAGAATGATGTACCGGTCGCCTGTCTCGCGACTGCGCACGGACTGCTCCGCGTTGATAACGAAGTTCAACGCGACCTGCTGCAACTCGGTGAAGACGGCATGCGCCGTCTTCGTCGCGAGTTCGTCCCGTTGCAGGCGGATGTTTTGATCGGTCAGCCGCCGTTGACGTAACTCGATCACCGATGAGATCACTTCGCTCAGGGAGACGGCCACGGGCGCGGACTCCCGTTGCCGTCCGAATCGCGACAGATTGCGAATGATGGCGCCCGCTCGCGTGCTCTCCTGATGAATCAGGTCGAGATCGGCCCGTGCCCGAGGTCCGATTTGCGGATCGTTCTGCAGGAGTTCAGAAAACCCGGAAATGGCCTGGAGCGGGTTGTTGAGTTCGTGCGCGATGCCCGAGACGAGCACGCCGATTGCCGCGAGCCGTTCCTGGCGAATGACCTGTTGTTGGAGCGACTCCAGCTCGTGCCGCATGTGCCGCTCTTCTTCGACCTGGCGCGCGATCGATTCGCGGGCCGCGCGCAGTTTGTCGACCATGTCATGGAACGCGTCACGGAGGTGTTCGAGTTCACGTGCAGGCATCGGCTCGGCGAACGGCACCCCGAGATCGCCGGCTCCGACTCGGGCGGTGCTGCGCTCAAGGCTGACGAGCGCGGGCAGGAGCCGGCCAAGAAACACCAACTGGACGGCCAGCACGATCAGTGTCGCGAGCCCCGAGATGATGATGGTCCGCTGCGTCTCCGCTCTGGAGCGGGTCTCCGCCGAACTGGATGGCAATTCGACCTTCACGGACCATCCCAAGCCTGGCACGGTGACCGGTTCACCGAACCGATCCACGATGTCGGCCATTGAATTGACCGGGTATTTTTGGAAGATCACCAGGCGTGCGTTGGCGTCCCTGATGGTGACCGCGCTACCGGCCGACAACGGCAGGCCTCTTAGAAACGTCTGCCGTGTGGCTTCCGTCCCCGGGCCATTCACCTCCAGATGATTGGCAATGATTCCGCCGAGGACGGCCGACTCGTCGCGGAGCAGGCTAGCCTGCGCCTGGTGGGAGAGGTGGGACGCCAGCGTCATGACGATGCCGACTGGCACCAGCAGGAGGAGCGTCGCAATGACGAATTGCTCGCGAAGGGGTCGCGCCACGGAAGTGGGCTATTGTCGTCGCTCAGCCACCGGGTGACAACAGCGGGTCGCGCACACCCGCTTCGGCAAAGCCCTGAGCCCGAATCCGGCAGCTGTCACAACGCCCGCAGGGCTGGCCCCCCGGTCCCGGGTGATAGCAGCTGTGCGTCAGGCTGAAGTCCACGCCCAATTCGACGCCGGCACGGATGATCGCCGCCTTGGAGAGTTGCTGGAGGGGCGCCCAGATGCGCGGCGCATGACCCTCGAGGCCCGCCCGGGTCGCCAGGGTGGCCAGATACTCGAACGCCGCCACAAACTCAGGCCGGCAATCGGGATAGCCCGAATAGTCGATCGCGTTCACACCGATCACAATCCGGCTGGCGGCAAGAGTCTCTGCCCAAGCCAGCGCCAGCGCCAGAAGCACGGTGTTGCGCGCCGGGACGTACGTGGAGGGCACAGTCGAGGTCAGAGGTGAGAGGTCAGAGGTCAGAGGTCGGTCTGGTATCTCCCCTTCGCCCACCAACGACGACCCCCCAAACTGCTTGAGATCGACGTCGAGTTCGATGTGACGAACGAAGCCAAGCGAGGCGGCGATGCGGCGGGCGGCTTCGATCTCGCAGGCGTGAACCTGGCCGTACCGGACGGTCAGCCCGGAGAGTGCCCACCCTTCCCGGCGCGCCATCGCAGATGCGGTGGCCGAATCCAACCCGCCCGACAACAACACGACGGCGCGTTTTGCCGCGTCATTCTTGGTGACTGGCGCCATCACACGCCCCGCGCGTCCTTGTCCCAAATGTACTTGTGCGTCTGAATCTGCAACCGGGCCGGCGTTCGAGCCTCGATCATCCAGCGAGCCAGCTCGTCGGGCTGGAGCACGCCATGGACCGGCGAAAACAGCACGGCGGCCGTCCGCCCCGCCAGATTGTGCCGCGCGGTCACGTCACTGGCGTACTCGAAGTCCGCGCGATCGGCGATGACGAACTTCACTTCGTCATGGGCCGACAACTGATCGAGGTTCGGCCAGTGCATCCGGTGCGATTCGCCGCTGCCCGGGCATTTCACGTCGACGATCGCCACCACGGCGTCGGGCACCTCATCGATCGGCACGTGCCCGCCGGTCTCGAGCAACACGCGGTACCCGGCGTCGAGGAGTCGCACCATCAGCGGGATCGCTTCGGCCTGCAGCAACGGCTCGCCGCCCGTCAGTTCGACCACGTCGCAGCCCAACGGTTTCACGGCCGCCAGCACGTCGTCCACGCTCATTTTGCTGCCGCCGGTAAAGGCATATGGCGTGTCGCACCAGACGCAGCGGAGATCGCAGGCCGCGAGCCGCACGAACGCACAGCGCTCGCCCGCGTAGGTGGACTCGCCCTGGATTGAGGCGTAAATTTCGAAAACAGTCAGCATTTACGTAGTGAGCGAGCTGCGCGAGCGAACCACGCGAACGGCGTGGGGCGCCGGGGCCCCCACAAGTGAGCGTGTCGGGGGTCCGCGGGGCGCAGCCCCCGGACCAATGATGTCGTACTCTTCCGGCGTGGGCGACATCCGCGTCGGCACATCCGGCTGGAACTATCCGTCGGGCGAGGGCACGTGGAACGGCGTGTTCTATCCCGCGCCACGCCGACGCGGCTTTGACGAGCTCGCGTACTACGCCGAACGCTTCGACACCGTCGAAGTGAACTCCTCGTTCTACCGCATGCCGGAAGCGGCGATGACCTCGGCATGGGCGCGCCGCACGCCGGAGCCGTTTGTGTTTGCGATCAAGCTGTTTCAGAAATTCACACACCCGGACATGTATCTCGCGCGCGATGGCGTACGCGACTGGGATCTGTCGCGCGCCGACTTCGATCAGTTCCGCGCGGGAATCGAGCCGCTCGCCAGCGCCGGTCGCCTCGCCGCCGTGCTGGCGCAGTTTCCCCCGAGCTTCCATGCGAGTCCCGACACGCGCGCGTACCTGGACTGGCTTCTCGGCGGGCTGGCCGCGTACCCCGTGGCGGTGGAGCTGCGACACCGATCGTGGAGCGACGAAGCGAAGGAGACGTCGGCGGTGCTGGACGCGCATCGGGCGGCCTGGGTGCTCCTCGACGAACCGAAATTCGCGTCGTCGATTCGTCAGTCCGGAGACACGGCGCTGGCTGGCGGCGCGCCAATCGGCTACGTGCGCCTGCATGGCCGGAACGCCGCCCAGTGGTGGGACCACGCCACGGCCGACGACCGGTACAACTATCTCTACTCTGCCGACGAGCTAAAGCCGTTTGCGGAGATGGTCCGGCAAGCCGCGCCACACAAACGCGTGCTCGTGTATTTCAACAATCACTTCTCCGCCAAAGCTGTCGCGAATGCGACGGTGCTGAAGCACGACGTCGGCCAGATTCTCCCGGCCGACTATCCAACGGAGATGGTCGAACGGTATCCGGAGTTGAAGGACATTGTGAGGACGGAGAGACGACTGTTGTAGGTTCCGGGGTTCCGGGGTTCCGAGGTTCCGGGGTTCTTTGGTTCGGGGTTCGGGGTTCGGGGTTCGCGGAACCTCACCATGAATCCGGCACTTTGAACCGCACTTCGAACCTAGAACCCAGAACCTAGAACCTCGAACCCTCCGAACCCCGGAACCCCGGAACCTCGGAACCCCAGTCATTTCACCCGCGCGTCTTTGATCATGTCCGTGACGATGAGCTTGTCCACCACGGCCATGCCGGTGACCACGCGACCGATGATGGCGTGCTTGCCATCGAGGGCTGGGCTCGGCGTCTTCATGATGTAGATCTGGCTGTCGGCGCTGAGGGGACTGCCGGAGTGCGCCAGACCCACGGCGCCGCGGACATGGGATCGCTTCTTCGACCACTCGAACACGCCAATCGGCTCCCCGCTGTTGTTGCTGCCCCAGTACGCCTGCCGGGACATATCGCGGGACTGCGGATCGCCGACCTGCACGAGATTGGCGGTGACGCGATGAAATCGCTCGCCGCGATAGAAGCTGCGCTTCATGAGCGCCAGGATGTGTTCGACGCTTTTCGGCGTCTCGGCCTGGAACAGCTCAATCTCGATCGAACCCTTGAGCGTGTCGAACACGATCACCGGATTAGCCGCCGGCGCCGCCGGTTTCACCGGCGCCTGATTCGTCGCCGAGACCGCCACGGCCGCCGCTGCGAACACTGCTACCAGAACCATCGTGCGCATTGAGCCTCCGTCGCTCGTCGTTACCTCTGCCCTGTCTTCGTCACACCAATTTTGGGACACATCGATGCCACGACGCACGCCGGGCATCGCGGATAAACCGGCCGGCACACATTCTGGCCCCAGGTCACGAGATACAGGTTCACGGTCGGCCAGAATCGCTTGGGCACGACGCGGTACAACGCCTGTTCCGTCTGGTCCGGCGTGCGCGTCTGCACCCAGCCGAGCCGGTTGGAAATCCGGTGCACGTGGGTATCCACGCAAATATTTTCACGGCTGGCGTGCGACAGGATCAGCACGAGGTTCGCCGTCTTCCGGCCGACGCCAGGCAAGGTCAGCAGATCGTCCATCCGCGACGGCACGCGGCCGCTGAACCGCTCGACGATCTGCCTGGTGGCCTCGCGAACGTGACGCGCCTTCACGCGATAGAAACTCACCGGATAGATGAGTTTCTGAATCCGCGCGACCGGCAGCGCCGCCATCGTCCGCGGCGTGCGCGCGATGCGGAACAAACGCGCGGACGCCGCAGCCGTCACCGGATCGCGCGTCTGCGCCGACAACATCGTCGAAATCAAAACCTGGAAGGGATCCTCGCGCGTGTCCTCGGCGATTTTTTCGACCGCCGGCTCGTCCATGCCACGAATCGCGCGGCCCAGGCGCGTCAGGACAGCCACGATCGGTCTAGAGTCTTTCACCATGACGCAGTGAAGATCGAACGGGGGTTTTTCAAAAACAAGTTCGCGGCCTTCACTGCTTCACGGTTGAAGATCTAGTGTCCGTGACTCTTGCAGTAGCCGCAGTGGTCGCAGGAGACGGACGGTTCGATGACGCACGACTCGTCGGCATTGACGACGGAGATGTAGATCGCGTGGCTCGCGTGCGTCGCGGGCGCGGCGTGCACCGCGGCGCGTGGGGGCGCCGATTGCGACGGCGCTGCTGCAGAGGCGCCGGCGCGCGGGCCCAGATGCCGCGAGACCGCGTCCCGTACGAGCGCGCGCAGTTCCTGATCCGTCATGCCTCGGTGAGCGCCCCCGGCGCCAACGTCACCTCGTCCACGATTCCGATGATCGCCGCATCCACAGGCGCGCCCTTGCGGCGCAACGCTTCGCCCGCCGCGCGCCCTTCGATCACGATCAGCACTTTTTCGCCGACGCCTGCGCCGACCGAGTCGATGGTCAGCACCGGCACGCCCCGCGGCTCACCCGCGAGCGTCAGCGGCTGCACCAGCAGCAGTTTCGCGCCGTCCAGCTTGCGCTGTTTGGCGGTTGCGACCACGGTTCCCACCACCCGGCCTATCTGCACGGCGTCACCCAATGGTCCAGTGATCAACGATGCCCACCACGCACGCATCGGCCGGCGGTTCGCCAGGCCAAAACGGGAACGACGCCTCTTTGCCTCGGACAAAGAACACATCCTCGCCCACGCCGGCGCCGACGGAATCGAGTGCGACGAGCGTTCGCCCGACCGGTTCGCGATCGGTGGTGATCGGCTGGAGCAGCAGCAGCTTGTGCCCGCCAAGCTGCGCGTCCTTGACGGTCGCGACGACATCTCCAATGACGCGGGCCAACTGCATCGAGACCGCCTACTTCTTTTCGATATCGATGTGGTCGATGACGCCGACGATGGCGGCGTCGACCGGGCAATCCTTGAGTCCGGTCGCCATGCGGGCGGAGCTGCCGCTGACAATCAGCACCGTTTCGCCGACACCGGCATCGACGGTATCGACGGCGACGAGATAGTTGCCTTCAGGCTTCCCGGCCGGATCGATGGGGCGCGAGATGAGGAGCTTCGCGCTGAAGAGCCGTTCGTCCTTACGGGTCGCGACGACGGTCCCGACGACTTTCGCTAAGAGCATTATTATTCCGGGGATTTCGTCCCCGGACCCCTCAGGCTAGGACTTGGACGCTTTGCCGATCGGCAACACGTCTTCGAGGTTCGCGTGCGGACGCGGAATGACGTGCACCGAGACGAGCTCGCCCACGCGGCGCGCCGCGGCGGCTCCGGCATCCGTCGCGGCCTTGACGGCGGCGACGTCACCACGGACGATCGCGGTGACGTAGCCGGCCCCGATTTTTTCCCAACCCACGAGGCTGACCTTTGCGGCCTTGACCATGGCGTCAGCGGCTTCGATCATCGCCACGAGCCCTTTTGTCTCGACCATCCCGAGTGCCTCACCCATGTAATCCTCCAAGGAACTTCAAAGTTCGAACGTCGAACTTCAAGGTTCATTTAGCCTTGCTTCGCCAACTGCCGGACGGCCTCATCGATGAGCTCCGTCAGTTGCGCGTATGTTAGCCGAATCTCGCCATCCGTACCTACTGTCAGCGCGTTGCCGCCCACGCTCGAGTCGGCCACGAGCCGCTCGCCGGACGACGACGGGGCGACGACAATCTGGCATGACGGGTCGGCGTCTCCGGACGGACCCGGGTCGGGACAGATGGGCGCCGGTGACGCGATGCCGTACGTGCCGCGGAGGCCCTGCAACCGCTCGACTTCCTCGCGTGACAACAGGTGCTCACGGCCGAGTTGGCGCGCGACCAGGCTGATCGTCGCAAAATGTTCGATCGTCTCCATCTTGTAGTATGCCGAGAACAGGTCAGCGCCGAGCGCGATGGCGCCATGATTGGCGAGAAGGACGCCGTCATGCGCCCTGAGCAGCGGCGCGACGGTGTCCGCCAGTTCGCGCGTCGATGGCGTGCCGTACTCCGCAATCGGAATGCTCCCCAGCGTCGTCACCACCTCCGCCAGCACCGCGCGATCGAGCGGAATGCCGGCCACGGCGAAGCCGGTTGCGGTGGGCGGATGGGCGTGAACCACGGCTTTGATGTCGGGCCGCTGCCGGTACGCCACCAGATGCATCAAGGCCTCTGATGATGGCTTGCGGCCGGGCGCCGCCTCGATGACTTTGCCGTCGAGATCGGTCACCACCATCATCTCCGGCGTCATGAAGCCCTTCGAGACGCTGGCCGGAGTCATCAGGAGACGATCGGGACCGAGCCGGACGCTGATGTTGCCGTCGTTCGACGCGACATAGCCACGCGCCCACAGACGGCGGCCGATTTCGACGATGTCCGCGCGAAAAGTTTCAGACACGGGCAGGTCCAAGGGTCCAAGGGTCCAAGGGTCCAAAGGTCCTAGTTTCGAGCTGCATATGCGTCACGGCAGGTGGTGGAGCAAAAGTACTTGATGTCCGCGCCCGTGCCAACCGCAATCGCGCGGGCCTTCAGAATATGCGTACCGCAGTTGGGGTCTCGTACCAGTTCGCCGCCGATGCGTTCCGGGCCGCGAGTGGGCTGCGTCCGCGGGCGCCGAACGACCGTGCGGGGTCCAAAGAGCATGCGCAGCACAAAGCGCAGGACGAGCAGCAGAATGATGATGCGCGCGAACCAGACGAGCGCACCCACGACGTCCTAAAGACCGCCGCGTCCGGAACCGGTGCCCGCCGGATTCGTCCCGCCCTGGTGAGCGCCCTTCAGGCCGTCAAGGCCCGTCTTGGCGCGCGCCGCCTCGGGAGTGTTGGGCGCGTACTGGACCACTTTTTCCCATGACTCCATCGCGCCCGTCAGATCCTGCTTGCCGAACGCCCGAATGATGCCTTGATTCAGCAACGTCTTGGGATGCCGCGGATCGATCGCCAGCGATTGCGCGATTTGCTTCAGCGCCTTGTCGGCGTCATTGATGTAGTAGTAACAAACGGCCAGGTCGGTGCTCGCGTCGACGTCCTTCGGGTTCAACTTGACGGCGGCCTCGTACCACGGGATGGCCTGATCGTATTTGCCCGAATCGAAATAGAGGTTGCCGAGCCCGACCCGGACGGTGGCATCCGCTGGACGCGCTTTCGCCTGCTGTTCAAGTGCTGCGACCTGCTGCAAGTCGAGCGGCGGAGGCGCGGCCTCGCCACCCGGCACGGCAGGCGCGCTTTGCGTCGCGGCCGCCGTGGCCATCGCCGGTTTTGCGGTTGCCTGCTGGCTCCCGATGATCCAACCGGCGAGCAAGCCGAAACAGGTGCCGCCGATTCCGAATATCACTGCATCACGATTCATGGCCAAATCTCATGATAGCGCGGCGAGGTAATCCCGCACGGCGCGGTCCAGACCGACCCACAAGGCGTGGCTGATCAACGCGTGACCAATCGACACTTCAGCCAGGTTGGGGAGGGTCTTGAAAAGTTGCAGGTTGCGAAGGTCGAGATCGTGGCCGGCGTTGATGCCAAGGCCCAGCGAATGCGCGACCGTCGCGGCGGCGACGTAAGACGCAAACGCTCGCTGGCCCGCGGCGGGGCTCTCGGCGTACGCGCGCGCGAATGGTTCGGTATAAAGCTCAACGCGATCGGCGCCAAGGGCGGCCGCCCAGCGGACCGGCGCCTCCTGCGGATCCACGAACACCGCGACGCGAATGCCGGCGTGCTTGAGGCGCGCCACAATACCGCCCAACTGCTCGGCCGGGGTCTCGGGCGACCAGCCGGCATGACTCGTAATCTCACCGGGCGTGGTCGGCACCAGCGTGCACTGTGTGGGCTTCACGGACAGAACGAGGTCCATCAAATCCGGGCGCGGATCGCCTTCGATGTTGAACTCGACTATCCGGCCGGACGCCCCAGGTTTGGCCAGCAGGGCCGCGATGTCGTGAACGTCGCCGGGTCGAATGTGGCGCTGATCCTCACGCGGATGAACGGTGATGCCAGGCGCACCGGCGGCGAGACAGGTCTTCACCGCCGCAATGACGCTCGGCTCGGCGCCACCACGCGAGTTTCTCAGCGTGGCGACCTTATTGACGTTGACGGAGAGTGTGGTCATCGGCTCAGACAGACGCCAGCGTTCCGCGCACGGCGTCGGCGATCTCTTCCGCCCACGCCTGCACCGTCGCCTGATCTTCGCCCTCAATCATGATGCGCAGCAAGGGCTCGGTGCCGGAGTAGCGCACGAGCACGCGTCCGCGGCCAGCCAGGGCGGATTCGACGCGCGACACCGCGGCCTTGATTTCCGGCACGTCGTCCACCGGTGTTTTCTGGCGCACGCGCACGTTGACCAGCGTCTGCGGAAAGGTCTTGAGATCCGCGGCCAGATCCGCCAGCTCGCGGCCCGTCTCCCCCATCACCTGCAGAATCGCGAGCGCCGTCGCCATGCCGTCGCCGGTCGGCAGATGGCTCGCGAGAATCACATGGCCGGATTGTTCGCCGCCGACGACGTAGCCGCCGGCCAGCATCGCTTCCATCACGTACTTGTCGCCGACCGGCGTCCGAATCAGCTTCAATCCGCGATCCTTCAGCGCTAGTTCCAGACCGATGTTGCTCATGACGGTGGCGACGACGGTATCGCCCGTGAGGCGGCCGCGGCGCTGCAGGTCGAGCGCCAGAATCAGCAACACCGCGTCGCCGTCGACGACGTGGCCACGGTGGTCGACGAAAATCGCGCGATCGCCATCGCCGTCAAAGGCGATGCCGAGCCGGCAACCCTGTTCGACAACAGCCGCTGCGAGCCGCGCGGGATGCGTCGATCCACACGCGAGATTGATGTTGCGGCCGTCCGGCTCGTTGCCAAGCGCGACGACATCGAACCCGAGCGAGGCGAACAAGGCCGGCGCCGTGGCCGTGGTCGCGCCGTTGGCCATATCGACGCCGATGCGCGCGCCGGCGACCGCGCCGGGCGATGGCAGCAGCCGCGCCAGGTGCGCCAGGTACGGCGCGGCGAAATCGCCGCGCTCAATGTGCGCCGATGCCGCCGGATCGACCGTCCAGGACGGATCGGCCATCGCCGCCTCAACCACGCGCTCGTCGTCTTCGCTGAACTTGGCGCCGCGGCCGGAAAACACCTTGATGCCGTTGTCGCTGAACGGATTGTGCGAGGCGGACAGCACGACGCCGAAATCAAAGTGGTGCGCGCCCGTGAGATACGCGACGCCGGGCGTGGGCATGATGCCCGCGCTGGTGACATGGGCACCGGCGGCGGTTGCCCCGCGCGCGAACTCCCGCTCGATCCATTCCCCGGACTCGCGCGTGTCCCTTCCCAATATGATCTTGGCGGAGCCACCGTGGGTGCGGACGACCGCCGCGCCGAGCCGCGCGATCGTCGGCGGATCCAGCGGCCACTCGCCTGCCACACCCCGAACGCCATCCGTGCCGAACAATCGTGTTGCCATGCGCTCAGTTAATGGTGACCGTGACACTGGCCGGACGCAGCGCCGCCGCGATCGTGCCGCCGAGATCAATCAGTACGGGAACTTCGTACCGGCCGGGGCCAAGACCGGACACATCAATGTAGGGCACAACCGTCCGCGCGTCCAAACGTCCGAGCAGCGACTGCGCGCCATGCACCTGGACGGCGACGACCGCGGGTTCGACCGTGGCGCGCACGCCGGGTCCGAGATTGCGCACCGCGACGCGCAGCGCCGCGAACAGACGATCACCGGCCGGCTCAATGCTCACAATGACCTTGGCGGTCGTCGAATCATGCAGCCGCAACGCGCTGTCCTTCACGCCCACGCTGACGTTGGCCGTGACCGTCGCCTTTGCGCCATCAATGGACACGCGATCCGTCGTCGCTGCCGTTGTGCTGGCGATGCGGCGCGCGGGCCCATGAATCAGCACGCTCGGGGGTTCAGACGTAATGTGGGCCACGACAAACCCGGGGGCCGGCGATCCTTCCACCAGCGGTCGAACGGGCACGGTCGCGGATCCCGCCAATTCGAGCACCGCCGTCACTGATCCGGGATCGACCTGGGTCACCTCGATGCCAAATGGCGAGGACACCTGATCGGTCCGCACGACAATCGTCGGCGAACCCGCGCGGGCGCCCGTCAGATCCACTTGCGCCTCGAAGTCTCGCGCCTGTGCGTTGCGGAGCTGGCTGTCGAGTCCGCGCACATGAATGTCGACGAAGTTAGTCTGATCCGTCATTTCGAGTCCCGCCGGCTTGTTGCGGTACACGACGGGAACGCCCGGCACGATTCGATCGACCTGCGCGCCGCTGACTGTGAACCACAGCAGCGCGCCGAGACCGACCGCGACCACCTTCAATCCCGCGTTTCGAAATGGATGCCACGCCATCAGGCTTCGTTCTCCGCCGTCGGCGCCGGTTCACCGGGCACCCACCGGCGCTTGAGCAGCGCCGCCTGCAGCCGGGCCTTCAGATCATCAGGCGTCAGTCGTCGATGCAGCTGGCCGCGAATGGCCAAAGAAATCTCTCCGCGCTCCTCGGACACGACGACCGCGAGGGCGTCTGACTCCTCGGTGAGGCCGATGGCCGCGCGATGGCGCGTGCCCAGATCGCGATCAAGCCCGGGTTTCACCGTCAGCGGCAGAAAGCATGCGGCCGCGGCAATGCGATCTTCGGAAATGATGACGGCGCCGTCGTGCAACGGCGTGGACGGCTGAAAAATCGTGACCAGGAGGTCGTAGCTCATCTCGGCGTCCACGGGGATGCCGCTCTCGACGTAATTGCGCAGGCCGATTTCGCGTTCGAGCACGATGAGCGCACCGACCTTGCCTTTCGACAGCAGGCCGGCGGAGGTAATCAGCTCCTCAATCGTCTCAGCGGCGCGTTCCGCGCGGCCGAAATACCGGAAGAACGGCGCGCTCCCCAAATGCGACAGCGCGCGCCGGATGTCCGACTGAAACAGCACGATGGCGGCGAAGACGATATAGGCCAGGACGTTACGAATCAGCCACGAGACGGTCTGTAGCGGAAACTGACGTGAGACGTAGAAGAGCAACAGAACCAGCACGGTGCCCGAGGCCATCTGCATGGCGCGGGTACCGCGAATCAGCTTCAGACCCTCATAGATCAGCAGGGAGACGATGAGGACGTCGACGACATCCCACCACGTCATTCCCGGCCGATTCAGCAAGGCCGCCAGCTGGTCCATGGCGAGTATTGTAGCCGGGAGACGGATTGGAGCCGGCGGGCTTCAGCCCGCCGGAACCCGACTAACGTCGCCGTTCAGGCACTATCGTTTCGCCGCGCGCCAGCATGGCGACCAACGCCGCAATCTTCTTGTCGCGCCCGGCCGGCGTCTTCATGGCGTTGGTGCGAAACGTCAGGGCGAACAGATTCATCTTGCCGAGCGTCCCAAAGGTCTTGGCTGCCTTCGGATTGGCGGCAATGGCCGCGCGGAGATCCCGCGGAACTGAGGCCTTCGTGGCACTGCGAATGGGCGCGTAGGCCGCGGCCCACCGGCCATCGGCTTTGGCCGCATCGATCTGACGTTGGCCGTGCGGCGTCATGCGGCCCGCCGCCGTCAGCCGCGCAACATGCCCCTGGTTGACCTGGCTCCAGAGGCTCCTCGATTGACGCGGGGTGAACCGCTGCAGGAACGATCGATCGTCGAAGGATTTGCGAATCGCGTCGATCCATCCCCAGCACAGCGCCACGTCCAGCGCATCCTTGTGCGTCACGCTCGGCAGGCCGGAGTCTTTCTTGTGAATCTTCAGCCACAACTCGGTTTCGCGCGCGTGGTTCTTCGCCAGCCAGACTTCGAACGCCTGAGCGGATCGAAAGCTCTTGATCTTCTTGGGATTGGGAATGATCGGCGCCATTAGGACTTCAGCAAATAGTAAACGTCTGTGCGCAACTTTGCGGGATCCGCATCCCAGTGTCCGTAGACTTCCCACGACGGTCCGGCGATCGCTCGACCATTAGCCCGGCACCACTCGCGAAGGGCGGCATTGGCGCCGGGCAATCCACCGTAGTCACCCACGTGCGTCGTCATCGCGGCAGGGCCGCTCGGCGTTTCAAGCGGCACAACAGCGCCCACCGCCGAAAACGGCGCCGTCACACCGACGCAAAAGTCGACGGTGAGCTGGCCGCCGGTCATGTCGCGATAGATGAAAATGTTCTGCCCATCGATCGCGACCGCGCCGGCACGCGCCGCCGCATGGACTTGGTCCAAGTAGGGTTTGAATTCTGCCCCAACACGCCCGAACGCCACGCGAGCCCGCACGCCGGCCACGGCTCGTGGGGCGACAATGACTTCGCGGACTTCGTACGACACGGGAGACATCCGCTACCAGACGATGCTGATCAGCTTCGCCTTCGCAATCGACACGGTGCCCAACTCCTCGGACTTCATCTTGACCGGATCGTTCAGCACGGGACCATTGAACTCGCTGCTGCTCACGGTTCTCAGCATGTCGTTCGGATAGCTCGGCAGGTTCTTGTAGACGATCGTCTTGACGTTGGGGGTGGGTATTTTCAGCACGCCCAGATCGTCGGTCTCGACCGAGAACGATTTCTCCAGGATGGTCACGTTGTTGAGCAGTTGACCGGAACGAAGAATCACGACGGCGGTGTTGTTCTTGAACGAGCGGCCGATGAGGCGTTTTGGCATGGGCGAGTTGCCTTTCGTGTGAGGGCAATCTTGACGGCCGGTGGGTTCGATTGCAACATGCGACGCGATTGGTGGATCACTTTGGGATCAGGACGGGCGGCCTTCGGAGATTGGCCCTCGAAATCGCGCTTCCGTCCAGTCGCGTTTCGGACTGACGCCGTTCGCGCGACTGCTATACCTCTGGCTCAAGCCACGCAGGTTGCGCTCGAAACGCTCCTTCCCTCCAGCGCGATTTCAACCTGACCGGACATCGGGCCACTCCGATACGGCCGCCCATCCTGATCCCAAAGTGATCCACCAGTGTCGGCGCCGCTGACCTGCCGGATCCGATCTATCTCGCAATCTGATCCGCGACGCGCACGACTTGAACCATTTCTTTCACGTTGTGCACGCGCACGATGTGCGCGCCGAGCAGGACCGATGCGGTGACTGCGGCCGCTGTGCCCCAGAGGCGCTCGGATGGCGGGACGTCGCCGAGGCCAGACTTGAGAAACGATTTCAGCGACGGACCGGACAACAGCGGAAATCCCAGCTCGGCGATGCGGCCAAGACCAGCCAGTGCCGCCAATGAATGCTCCGCCCGCTTCGCGAAGCCGAGACCGGGGTCGAGAATGATGTGGTCGCGCGCAATGCCGGCGGCCAGCGCGATCTGCACGCGCGCGGAGAGTTCAGCGGCCACCTCGCCGGCCACATCCTGATAGGTCGCCTCGGCGTACATCTCGCTCGATCGTCCGCGGTTGTGCATCAGGATGACCGCCGCGCCGCCGCGCGCGACGACCGCCGCGAGTGCCGGGTCGTACGCGAACGCGGAAATGTCGTTGACGATGGTCGCGCCCAGATCGATCGCGCGACTGGCGACATCGGCTTTGTAGGTATCGATGGAGATCGGCACGCCGGCGCGGCCCCGCAGCCCTTCGAGCACCGGAGCCACGCGCCGCAACTCTTCATCAGCCGGAAGCGGCGCCGCACCCGGCCGCGTGGACTCGCCACCGATATCGAGAATGTCCGCGCCGTCAGCCACCATCTGCAGCGCGTCAGCAACCGCGCGCCCGGCATCGAACCGCGCGCCGCCATCAGCAAATGAATCTGGCGTGACGTTGACGACGCCCATCACGAGCGTGCGGGCACCTAACTGAAGCGCGGTGCCGTCAGGGAGGGGGATTGAGAAGGAGCGACGGTTGGACAAAGTCAAAAGTCAGAAGTGAGAAGTCAGAAGTAACTTCGGAACTTACTTTTGACTTCTGACTTCTGACTTCTAACTTACTCCTGTGCTACCGGATTCGACAGCGGCGGCACGATGCCGGGACGTTCCTGCGGATCACGGCGCGGCGTGCTGCCACCGGGCGGCGGCGCCGCAGGCACATGTTCCTCAAGCTGCAGCCCCTTGGCCAGGCGCATGACCTGATCGGCGTCGAGCACCTCGCGCGCCAGCAGTTCGTCCGCGATCTTGATCAGGACTTCCTTGTGCGCGCTGAGCACCGTCCGCGCGCGCTCGTAGTTGTCCATCACGAAGCGCTTGACCTCCTGGTCGATCCGGACCGCGGTCTCTTCGCTGTAGTCCTGCGTCTTCGAAATTTCCCGGCCGAGGAAAATCTGCTCCTCGCGCTTGCCGAACGTGAGCGGACCCATCGAGGTGCTCATGCCCCACTCGCACACCATCTTGTGCGCGAGCGCGCTGACGCGTTCGAGGTCGTTGCCGGCGCCGGTCGTCAAACCGCCGTTGGTCAATTCCTCGGCGATACGGCCGCCGAGCAGAATCGCGAGCTGATCTTCCAGGTACTCACGCGAGTAGTTCAGCCGATCGTCGACCGGCAGCTGCTGCGTCACACCCAGCGCCATGCCACGCGGAATGATCGTGACCTTGTGAATCGGATCGGCGTGCGGCAGCAACACCGCCAGCAACGCGTGACCGGCTTCGTGAATCGCCGTGATGCGCTTCTCGGCCTCGGTGATGATCAGCGACCGGCGCTCGGCGCCCATCATGACCTTGTCCTTGGCGTACTCGAAGTCGGCCTGGCGCACGGACTTCTGATTGAAGCGCGCGGCATTCAGGGCCGCCTCATTCACCAGGTTCGCCAGATCCGCACCGCAGAAACCTGCCGTGCCCCGTGCAATCAGCTTCACATCCACATCGTCCGCAAGCGGAATCTTCTTGGTGTGAACGATGAGGATGCCTTCGCGGCCGCGCACGTCAGGCCGGTTGACGACGATGCGGCGATCGAAGCGGCCGGGCCGCAGGAGCGCCGGATCGAGCACGTCCGGGCGGTTGGTCGCGGCGATCAGGATGACGCCTTCGTTCGATTCGAAGCCGTCCATCTCGACCAGTAACTGATTGAGTGTCTGTTCGCGTTCGTCGTGACCGCCGCCCAGGCCCGCGCCACGATGGCGGCCGACGGCGTCAATTTCATCGATGAAGACAATGCACGGCGCGTTCTTCTTGCCCTGTTCGAACAGGTCGCGGACGCGCGACGCGCCCACGCCGACGAACATTTCAACGAAGTCCGAACCGCTGATCGAGAAGAACGGGACGTTGGCCTCGCCGGCGACGGCCCGCGCGAGCAGCGTCTTGCCGGTGCCCGGCGATCCCATCAGGAGCACGCCCTTGGGAATGCGTCCGCCCAGCTTCTGGAATTTCTGCGGCTCACGCAGGAAGTCGATGATTTCCTGGAGCTCTTCCTTGGCCTCGTCCGCGCCGGCGACGTCCTTGAACGTCACTTTCTTCTGCGTGCTGGACGACAGCTTCGCGCGGCTCTTCCCAAACGACAGGGCTTTGTTTCCGCCGCTCTGCATCTGGCGCATCATGAAAATCCAGAAGCCAATCAGCAGCGCGATCGGCGCCCACTGCAGGAGCATCAGCGCCCAGGGACTGCCGGTCGCGTCCACGGCGCTCACCTTGATGCCCTTGAGCCGCAGTTCGTTCACCAGCCCCTCATAGTTGGGCGGGGCGTAGGTATGGAACGTCTTGGCGCTGGCGTCGGCGGTATTCAGCTTGCCCGTGATCTTGTTGCCGGCGAAGGTCACTTCCTCAATCGGGCTCGGGCTGGCGTCCACCTTGGCGAGGAAATCGGTGAACGAGTATTCGGAATCGCTCGTCTGCAGGCTGGACAGCTGGTAGATCGCAAACCCCGCGACCACGATTGCCACCCAGAACAGGACGCTCTTCAAGGTTGAATTCATTCGGTTGTCCGTTGCTCCAAGATTAACACGCCATCCAGCGGCGCTGTGACCCTGCACTCGTGCGCCAGGGCCACGCCTGCTACCCACACAATTCTGTCCGCGGCGTCCATGACGACGGGCACCGCATCTCGTTCAAATCGCGGCACTTTGCGGTCCACGAGCACGTCCTGCAACTTGCGTCGTCCCGGCGCACCCAAGGGCCGGAATCGATCGCCAGGCCGCCGGTTTCGCACGTGCAACGGCAGCTGAACCGAACCCGCCTGAAGGGCAACCTGGGACTCCTTCAGTCGCTGCCACTCACCTTCCTCTACGGCGGCTACGCGCGAGACGATGTCGATGCCGGCTTCCGGGACCGCCACCACCCCAGGCACGTCGAGCCGCCGCGCCGGCCACGGCGCACCCGACACCGTTTGCGCCCGAGCGCCAGACGCCGCCTGAAACGTCAGCACGTCGCCCCGCTTCCGGACGCTGAGTCCTGGTAAGTCCAGGTGGCCAGTCGGCTTATCGGTGGCGGCCAGCCCCGAAACAGCCTTGAGATGGCGCGCCGACAGGGTGACGCCCGGCGCGGTCTCAGCTGCGATCAATCGCACAAAGCGCCGCGCCAACGCGGGTGGCAGCAGGCTGAGCGCGGAGGCGTCAATGTTCCTGACCGCGCGGTTGCGCTTCGTGACGGCGCCACTACTCTCTTTGACACCGCCGCGCCCCTCTTCAGATAAGACGAGAGCGGGACGGTTTTTGATGGCCGCCCCCATCAGATACTCCTCATCGTCGTGCGCCAGCTCAGCCACGCGTGCCAGCGCAGCAACAGCGCCCGGCGTGATCATCGCCAGCAGCGGCATCAGGTCCCGGCGGATGCGATTGCGCGGAATGCTCACGTCGGCGTTGGACAGGTCTTCGCGCCAGCACTCACCCCTGGCGACGAGATAAGCGCGCAACGCGTCGCGGCGCGTGCCAAGCAGCGGACGGGCGTACAGGCCACGCCGCACGCGAATGCCCGACAATCCGCGGGTGCCGGCGCCCCGCAGGAGGCGCAGCAGCACCGTCTCGGCTTGATCGTCCATCGTGTGGCCGGTGACGACGACGGAGGCGCCGAGGTCGGCGGCGGCGGTTTCGAAGAACGCGTAGCGCGCCTCGCGAGCCGCGACTTCCAGCGAATGCCGCCGCGTGCGCGCGGCCGTGGCCACGTCCACGGACAGGACCCGAATCGGGAGATCGAGACGCGCCGCCAACGCGCGGCAAAAGGCCTCATCGGCATCGGACTCGGCCCCACGAAGCTGGTGATTCACGTGGATTAAGCCGGCCATCGCGAACCCCAAGCCGGGCGCCAGAGCGTGCAGGACCCAGGTCAGGGCCACCGAATCCGGCCCGCCCGACAGGGCCACCGCGATCCGGTCGTCCGGACCGATCCGGCATTCCTGCCGAATCGCACGGGCTACGCTGGCGGACAGATCGCGCATTGGGACCTATTGTCCCCCTAGCAGGCTGCTGAAAACGCGGCGTTCCGCGGCGCCCGCAGGTGCTCTTTGCCAGTCCAAATTTCGGCAATGGGGGGTCAATGACCCCTTCCCGAGGAGGTCACTGACCCTCCATCGCTCAAAATCACAAGGGCGATCACTGACTCCCGCCGGTGCCGCGGGTGCACCAACACGCGACGCGAGCCACGACTTGTCCGCCTCCGCTCGGTGAACGACGGCGAGCTTCGGCGGGACGAGTCGTGCGAGCTAGCGTGTCGGGGGTCTGGGGGCAAAGCCCCAAGCCTGCGCAGGGCCGAGCGAAGCGAAGGCCCCACGCGAACGGAGGCAAACGTGTCGCAGCGTCACTCACCGACGCGTTTGCCGAGAGAGCGTGTCGGGGGTCTGGGGGCAATGCCCCCAGATCAATATTGGTGCCGGTGCAGGGACTTGAACCCCGGACCCTGCGGATATGAGCCGCATGCTCTAACCAACTGAGCTACACCGGCAAGACGAACGATTCTATCAGGTCCAGGTTCCGGGGTTCCGGGGTTCCGGGGTTCCGTGGTTCCGTGGTTCGAGGTTCGTGAATCGAAGGACCACCGCTAATTCAGCACTTTGAACCCCGAACCCAGAACCCCGAACCCAGAACCTGCGAACCCCGGAACCCCGGAACCTCGGAACCCCGGAACCGGCAACCTGTCACCTGATCAACATCGCATCCCCGTAGCTGTAGAACCGGAACCCGGCAGTGACCGCGTGGCGGTAGGCGGCGAGCGTCAGGTCGCGGCCAGCGAAGGCGGCGACCAGCATGAGCAGGGATGACCGCGGCAGGTGGAAGTTCGTCAGCAGGCCGCCGACAACCCGGAACTCGTGGCCGGGCCTGATGAACAGCTCAGCAGTGCCTGGTCCGCTCTGCAGGTCACCGGACACGGCGGCCGATTCGAGCGCGCGGGTCGTGGTGGTGCCGATCGCGATCACGCGCCCTCCGGCTGATCGCGTCGTGCGAATCGCCGCGGCGGTCTCCTCGGGGATGACGTAGCGCTCCGGGTCAACCGTGTGCTCTTCCACGAATTCGGTACGGACCGGCTTGAACGTGCCATACCCGACGTGGAGGGTGACGGTCTCCCACGACACGCCGCGCGCGCGCACCGCGTCAATCAGCGCCGCGTCGAAATGCAATCCGGCGGTTGGCGCCGCCACGGATCCGCGGTCGCGGGCGAAGACCGTCTGATAGCGCTCGCGATCGGCCGGCGTGTCCGGCCGCGCGATGTACGGCGGCAGCGGCATGTGGCCGAGCAGGTCTATGGCGTCGTTCAGTTCTGCGCCTTGGGCGGTCAAGCGAACCAGCCGGCGGCCAAAAAACTTGCGCGCCAGGATCTCGCCGTCAATGCGGATGCCCGGCGCTCTTTCGGGATCTTCGATCGCGAAACGGGCGCCGATTTTCAGCTTCTGGCCAGGATGCACGAGCGCGGCCCAGTCGGAGTCCGTCTCCCGTTCGAGTAGAAAACATTCGACGCGGCCGCCGCTCGGATCGCGCCGGCCGGTGAGCCTCGCCGGAAAGACGCGCGTGTCGTTGGCCACGACAAGCGAGCCTGGCTCGAGGCACGACGGCAAGTCCCGGAATGCGCGCTCTTCCCAGGTGCCGTGTGCGCGATCGACGACAAGCAGGCGCGACGCACCGCGCGGGCTCGGCGCTTGCGCAATCTGGCTGTCGGGCAATTCGAAATCGAAGTCGTCGACGCGCATCGTGAATGCCAGAACTCCCCTACGACGCGATCCAGCGCCACAGCGCGATCGCGATCGTGACGCTCAGAATGACCGGAATGATCAGCACCATGCCCAACACCGCGGTGACCGCCCACACGAACGCGTAGTCGGCCGGCCGCGGACGGACGCCCGGCCGCGCGTATCGCTCGAGCAAGACCAGATTCGCCGCGTTGGCGCGCCAGAAGATATCGCCGACGTTGCCGACCACTGGCAGGGCGCCGATCGCCGCATCAATCAGCGCGTTGAGCGCCATGCGAATGAGAATGACCTTCGGCACGCCGAGCGTAATCGCGTGCGCGAACAGCACCATCGTGAAGACGGGCGTCGCCATTTCGCCGAAGCCCGGCACGAGCGACAGGATGGGATCGATGCCAAACCGGATCTCGGTGCCCGGAATCCGAAACCGGGCATCGAGCAGGTCGGCCCACCATCGCAAACGGCTCATGATGCGTTCTCATCATGGCTTTATTCGCGCATTCTGCGCGAGGCTTTAATCGTGCATCCTGCGCGAGACTTTAATCGCCCAGAATGCGCGAAGCTTTATTCGCGCCCATGCGCGAGGCCGCACTCGCGGAAACGCGCGAGTACAATGCGCCGATGCGCGTCTGGCCCGGAGAGCCGTATCCGCTCGGTGCAACCTGGACCGGCGCCGGCGTCAATTTCGCGATCTATTCCGAGCACGCGACCAGCGTGCATCTCTGTTTGTTCGATCACGCCACGGACACGATGGAACGTCTGTGCCTGCCGCTGACGGAGCGGACCAACGGCGTCTGGCACGGCTTTCTGCCGGACGCGGCGCCCGGACAACTGTACGGCTATCGCGTCCACGGCCCGTGGGATCCGGCACGCGGACTGCGGTTCAACGGCGCGAAGATTCTGCTCGATCCCTACGCCCGCGCGATCGGCCGCACGCCGACGTGGCATCCCTCGTTATTCGCATCGACGCCGGCGGACGAAGCCGCTGCGAACGAGGCCGACAGCGCGCCCTACGCCGCGCTCGCGGCGGTCGTCGACACGGGCTTCGATCGCCGCGGCATTCAACGGCCGCAAGTGCCGTGGCACAAGACCGTGATCTACGAACTGCACGTGAAAGGCATGACGGCGCTGCATCCGCTCGTGCCGGCGGAACTGCGCGGCACGTTCCTGGGCCTCGCGTCGGCGCCGGTCATCGAGCACTTGCGTGGCCTGGGTATTACGGCCGTCGAGTTGATGCCGATTCATTTCCACATCGACGAGCAGCCGCTCGTGGCGCGCGGCAGCACGAACTACTGGGGCTACAACACGCTCGGCTATTTCGCGCCGGACCTGCGTTTTGTCGTGTCGCCCGATCCGCTGGACGCGGTGCGCGAATTCAAGGCGATGGTGCGCGCCCTGCACGCCGCGGGGCTCGAAGTGATTCTGGATGTGGTCTACAACCACACGGCCGAAGGCGATCACCGCGGCCCCAACCTGTCGTTCCGTGGGATCGACAACACGACCTACTATCGCCTGCAGCCCGGACTGCCGTCGCGCTACGAGGACTTCACCGGTTGCGGCAACACGCTCAACATGCAGTCGCCGCAAGTGCTGCAGCTCATGATGGACAGCCTGCGGTATTGGGTCGAAGAAATGCACGTGGACGGCTTCCGCTTCGATCTGGCCTCAGCGCTCGCGCGCGAACTTCATGCGGTCGATCGGCTGTCGTCGTTTTTTGACGTGATTCAACAAGACCCGGTGATCTCGCGCGTCAAGCTGATTGCCGAACCCTGGGACGTGGGTGAAGGTGGCTATCAGGTCGGCAACTTCCCACCGGGCTGGGCGGAGTGGAACGGACAGTATCGCGATGCGGTGCGGCGCTTCTGGCGCGCTGACCCCGGCCTGCTGCCGCAAATGGCCACGCGGCTGGCCGGCAGCAGCGATCTGTACGGCCTGTCCGGCCGCCAGCCGCATGCGAGCATCAATTTCGTGACCTCGCACGACGGCTTCACGCTGGCCGACCTCGTGTCGTACAACGACAAGCACAACGAAGCGAACGGCGAAGAGAACCGCGACGGCGATCCGCACAACCTGAGTTGGAACGGCGGCGTCGAAGGGCCCACCGACGACAGCGCCATACAGATGCTGCGCGCGCGCCAGCGGCGCAATTTTCTGCTGACGCTGGCGCTCTCACAGGGCGTGCCGATGTTGAGCGGCGGCGACGAGCTCGGACGATCGCAGCAGGGCAACAACAACGCCTACTGTCAGGATTCGCCGCTCGCGTGGACGGACTGGTCGTCCGCCGGCGCCGATCTCAGCCTCCAACGGTTCGTCGCGCGCTTGATGGCGCTCCGCGCGGCGGAGCCGGTGCTCCGCCGGCGGACGTTTCTCGCGGGCCGGCGTCCCGGCAATACCGACGTGCTCTGGATCCGTCCGGACGGACAGGAAATGACGGACGCGGACTGGAATGACGACGACGGCCACGCGCTGGGCATGCTGCTCGACGGTCTCGGCATCCTTGAACGGGATGCCAAAGGTGACGCGCTGACGGGCAACACGTTGCTCATCCTCTTGTGCAGCGGCAGCGCGGACCAACAGGCGAGGCTCCCGCGATGGCGCAACGCCTCGGGCTGGACCCGGCTGCTCGACACCGCCGATCCGGAGGGCGAAACCGTGACCGTCGCCGCAGAGGGCGCGTGGAAGATGACCGCCCGATCGGCGTCAGTCTGGCGGGCCATTGTGCCAACCGATGGGACTGCAGGCGCGGGCCAAAAGGAGTAGAATCCGCCCTTCGCAATTCATTCCCTGAGGAGGTCGCAGATGCGGTCTACAGGTATTACCGTGGCAGTGGTTCTCGTCGTGGGCCTGACGGGCACGTTCGTCTACTCGAGACTTGTCCCTCCAACGCAGGCCATGGAACAGTCGAAGATCGGTCCGGTGAAGCCGCCGTCAACTGACGCGGAAAAAATCAAGAGCGCCATGTCCGCCGCCCCCGCCGCCGTCGCGGCGGGCGCCACCATCATGGACATGACGTCGATGAAGACGCTGAAAGCCGGCACCAACGGCTGGACTTGTCTCCCCGATGGTCCGTCACCGGGCGTCGATCCGATGTGTCTGGATAAGAACGGCATGGAATGGGCGAGCGCGCTGATGGCGAAGAAAGATCCGCCGGCGGGCAAGATGGGCTTCGGCTACATGCTGGCCGGCGGCTCGGACGCCAGCAACACCGATCCGTTCGCCACCGAACCGAAGCCAGGTGCACAGTGGGTCGACACCGGCCCGCACGTCATGGTGCTCAACATCGGGAACAGCTTCGCGGGCTATCCCACGACGGCGGCGAACACCAAGGTGCCGTACGTCATGTTCCCTGGCACGCCCTACGCGCACCTGATGTTGCCAGTGAAATAAGACAAGAACGGATGGATCACACGGAGACACGGAGGAACGCACGGAGGCACAGTGTCTCCGTACGCCCTCCGTGGCTCCGTGTGAACTGACTATAAAGACCAGCGCAACAGAACCGACCCGACCGTAAATCCCGCCCCGACTGACGCCAGCAGGACCAGATCGCCCTTCTTGAGCCGTCCCTGTTTGCGCGCGTCGGTCAGCGCCAGCGGAATCGTGCCGGCTGTCGTGTTGCCGTAGCGTTCCAGATTGATGATGACTTTGTCTTCGCCGAGACCCAGGCGCGACGCGGCAGCTTCGATGATGCGCCGGTTCGCCTGATGGGAGACGAACAAGTCCACGTCGGACGCCTGAAGGTGGTTGCGCTCGAGGATGCGCCGCGAAATCTCTTCGGTCATGCGCACCGCAAACTTGAAGACTTGCCCGCCATCCTGCTTGACGAAGTGCAAGCGCTGATCGACCGTCTCGTGCGAGGCCGGCAGCTTGCTGCCGCCCGCCGGCATCTGCAGCGCCGGGCCGCCGGTGCCATCCGTCAGATTGCAGAAATCAATGATCGCCGGCTCGCCTGGCTTCGCGACCGACAGCACCGCCGCGCCGGCGCCATCCCCGAACAACACGCACGTCGCGCGATCGGTGTAGTCAATGATGCTCGACATCACATCGCCGCCGACGACCAGCGCATGCTCGACCGCGCCCGTCGCCACCATCTGGTAACCGACACTGAGCGAATACGTGAATCCTGAACACGCGGCGCCCAGATCGAAGCCCCACGCATTGACGGCGCCGATCTTCGCCTGCAGCGTGCACGCCGTACTCGGGAAAATCGTGTCGGGCGTGGTCGTGCCGACGACAATGAAGCCGATGTCGGCGGCCGTGATGCCGGCCTCGCGCATGGCGGCCTCGGCCGCCGGCTTCGCCAGATCCGACGTCGCCACACCCTTGTCCACGATGTGCCGTTCGAGAATGCCGGTGCGCTGCAGAATCCACTCGTTCGACGTCTCGACCAATTTCTCCAGATCGGCGTTCGTCAGCAGCCGCGGCGGCACGTACGTCGCCAGTCCCGAGATCCGCACCGGTCGCAAACCGCTCACCACAGTCGTTCCTTTCCAGGGGCCGTCAGGCCGAAATACTCGTAGGCGCGGGCAGTTGCCACGCGGCCGCGCGCGGTGCGATCGAGAAACCCGATCTGAATCAGATAGGGCTCGTAGATGTCCTCGATCGCGTCCTTCTCCTCGCCAATCGCCGCCGCCAGGCTGTTCAATCCGACGGGCCCGCCATCGAACTTCTCGATGATCGTCTTGAGCAACCGTCGATCCGCCTCGTCAAACCCGTGCTGATCCACTTCGAGAAGTTCGAGCGCGTCATGACAGACCTGATCCGTCACACGGCCGTCGGCACGCACCTGCGCGAAATCCCGCACCCGCCGCAGCAGCCGGTTGACGATACGCGGTGTACCGCGCGATCGCCTCGACAATTCACGAGCCGCGGCCGCGTCGATCTCCACACCCAGAATCCGCGCGGACCGCGTTGCAATTTCCACCAGGTCGTCTTCTTGGTAAAAATCCAGACGGTGCACGATGCCGAACCGGGCGCGCAGCGGCGCCGTCAGCAACCCCGCGCGCGTCGTCGCGCCAATCAGCGTGAATGGCTGAACCGGCACTTTGACAGATCGGGCACCTGGGCCCTGCCCAATCATGATGTCCAGTTCGAAGTCCTCCATCGCCGGATAGAGAATCTCTTCGATGATCGGGCTCATGCGGTGCACTTCATCGATGAAGAGCACTTCGCGCGGCTGCAGGCTCGTGAGGATGGCGGCCAGGTCGCCCGGCCGCTCGAGCACGGGCCCGGACGTGGACTTCACCGGCACACCCAGTTCGTTGCCGATCACATACGCCAGCGTCGTCTTGCCGAGCCCGGGCGGGCCAAACAGCAGGACGTGATCGAGTGCGTCGCCGCGCTGACGCGCGGCGGCAATCGAGACTTCGAGATTGTCGCGGACGCGCTTCTGGCCAATGTAGTCACGCAGCGTTCGCGGACGGAGTCCCGCTTCGTACTGCGCGTCATCGTCCACCCGTGAGGCGTTGATGAGCCGGTCGGACATGGTCATTCCCGCCCCATTAACAATCGCAGCGTTGATCTCAGGAGCGGCTCGAAGGCGCGATCTTCTGCCGCGTGCAGCACTTTGTCCACCGTCTTCTCGATCGACGCGCGCTGATAGCCGAGATTGGCCAGCGCAGACAGCAGGTCGGCGCGCACGTCATCGTCCGGTCCGCCCGTCGCGGCAACGTCGGACACGGCCGGCTGCGGCAGTCGATCCTTCAGTTCGAGCACGACCCGCTCGGCGGTCTTCTTGCCGACGCCGGGAATCCGTGTCAGCCGGGCGACGTCCGACGTACGGATGGCGCGCGTCAGCTCCGCCGGCTCGATACCGGACAGAATCGCGAGCGCGACTTTCGGGCCTATACCGCTGACCGAAATCAGACGCTCGAACAGCGTTTGTTCGAGCGCGGTGGCGAATCCAAACAGGTGCAGCGCATCTTCGCGGACGTGCGTGTAGATGCGCAACTCAACGCGGCTGCCGAGATCGCCCAACGCGTACATCGTGGAGAGCGGCACGGTGACGTCGTAGCCGACGCCGCCGACGTCCACGATGAGGCGCTGAAGCTGCTTGTCGGTGAGCGTACCCGTGAGACGGCCGATCACGGGACTTGCCGCCGGGCGATCTGCGCGATTTTGACGTGCCGCCAGCTCTTAAGGTGGCGAGGCGCGCGCGCGGCTTCGGTGGCAATCTGCGCGATCGGGCCGCTGGCGTGCACGTGACAGATGGCGACGGCCAGCGCGTCGGCCGCATCGTGCGGTGTGGGCACGGCATCGAGGCCCAGCAACAGCTTCACCATCTGCTGCATCTGTTGCTTGTCCGCCCGCCCGTAGCCCACGACCGACGCCTTGATCTCGGCCGGCGTGTACTCGAGCACCGGCACGCGGCTTTGCACCGCGGCCAGCACCGCGACGCCGCGCGCGTGCCCCAGGATGAGGGCGCTCTTCACATTCCTGGCGTGGAACAAATTCTCGATGACGACGCAATCAGGATGATGGCGGACGAGCAGCCCGCGCAATTGATCGTGGATGTTATGCAGCCGGTCGGGAAGCGTCGCACCAGACGCACTGGTAATCGCGCCGCACGTGACCATCCGGTGTCGCTGGCCGTCGGTCTCGATGCAGCCGTAGCCCGTGCGAATGGAACCGGGATCGATCCCGAACACTCTCACGCCGTCGAGGCCTCGATTTCCTGCTCGTCGATGTCAAAATTGGCCCAGACGGCCTTGGTGTCGTCGTGCTCTTCGAGCGCGTCGATCAGCTTCAGCATCTGCTGGGCCGCCTTGCCCTCAAGCTTGATGTAGTCGGACGGCACCATGGCGATCTCGGCTCTCACCGGCTCGATGCCGAGCGCTTTCACTTTTTCCAGAACGGTGGGATGGACGTCCGGCGTGCAGAGGATCTCCCATGCGTCGCCGTCATCGTTCATGTCGTCGGCGCCGGCTTCGAGCACGGCATCCATCAACACTTCTTCGGTCGCCTTGCTTTTTTCGACGACGATGAGGCCTTTCTTGTGGAACATCCGGGCGACGGTATTGGGCTCGCCCAGCTTGCCGCCCCACTTCGTGAAGGTGTGGCGAACTTCGCCGACCGTGCGGTTCTTGTTGTCGGTGAGGGCCTCAATCAGGATGCCGACGCCGCCCGGCCCGTAGCCTTCGTACATGACTTCGTCGTAGCTCACGCCTTCTTCCTCGCCGGTGCCGCGGCGGATGGCGCGCTTGATGTTGTCGGCCGGCATGTTGACCTGCTTGGCGTCCGCAATGATCGTGCGGAGCCGCGGATTCATGTCCGGGTCGCCGCCGCCATTACGGGCCGCGACCGTCAGTTCCTTGATGATGCGCGTGAAGATCTTGCCGCGCTTGGCGTCGGCCGCGCCCTTCTTATGCTTGATGGTATGCCACTTGGAATGGCCTGACATTGCTCGATCCTCTCTCGAAAACCGCGACTGGCGGACTGGAAATTCTAACACGCGGGGGTGGCCGGACTACACTTTCAGCCAGATGCCCACCGACAAGCTGGACGCCCTGCGCGGGCGCATTCGCGAACTGGACCGGGAACTCGTGACGCTCGCGGCCGAGCGCGTGGCGGTCGCGCGGCAGGTCGGCGAGGCCAAACGGCTGGCCAACCTGCCGATCGTGGACTACGGCCAGGAACGCGTGGTTCTCGATCGGGCGCGCGAGACGGCTGAAGCCGCCGGCCTCGATGGCCGCGTGGCTGAAGCGATTCTTGGCTCCTTGATTCGGGCCGCCGTCAGCGCGCAGGACCAGGACAGCTGGCGCCGCGCGTCCGTGGGCCTCGGCAAGACCGCGGTCGTCGTGGGCGGCCTGGGCCGCATGGGCCGCTGGTTCACGCGCTTTCTCGTCGATCAAGGCTACGTGGCCGGCGCACTTGACGTGATCTCGTCGGGCGATGAACACGCATGGGCCGAGGCTGCGCTGCCGACCGCGGATCTGGTGGTTTGCTCCACGCCGCCTGCCGCGACCGCGGCACTCTACGATCAGTGGGCCCATCGCCCGCCGGCCGGCCTCATCGTCGACATCGCCAGCATCAAGACGCCGCTCATCGGATCGATTCGTCGCTTGCAGACGGCCGGCGCGCGGGTCGCGTCGATTCACCCGATGTTCGGCCCGTCGGTGGTCCTGTTGCGCGAATGCGACGTCGTGATTTGCGATACGGGCGACGCGGAATCTGCTGAGACGGTCGCGCAGTTGTTCACGTCGACCACGGCGAGGATTCTGCATTTGCCGCTCGACGAACACGATCGGCTGATGGCCGACGTGCTCACGCTCGCGCACGCGACGGTCATCGCGTTTGCATTGGCGCTCCCGGAAACGCCGGTGCCGGTCCGCAGCACGACGTTGGGCGCCCTGCAGACGCTGTCCGCCAATCTCATGCGCGAAAGTCCGGACGTGTACTACGAGATTCAGGCGCTCAACCCGAACTCGGCGGGATCGCTGGACCGGCTGGCCGACGCGATCGATCGCGTGCGGCAAGCGGTGCGGTTACGGGACTCGGGCGCCTTCAGAGACCTCATGGAAACTGGAAAGACGCGAACTATTTCTTAGTTGCCAGAATCAACCACGTGTCCGCGCCGGTGGTCCACGGGCCGCCGGCGTAGTCGCCGTGCACGGCATCGACGCGGAAGCCGGCAGCGGAGACGCGGGCCAGCATGTCGTCGGCGGCGATGGTGCGGAACGTCAATTGAAAACGATGCCGCCGGTTGCGCCCGCCCGATCGCGTCGTAAAGATCTCATCAAAGATCGTCAGGCCACGCCGGCGATCCTGGCGGACCGACTCAGTGAGCGTCACGGCCGTGCGACCCAGGCGGCCGCGCAAGGTCAGGGCCTTCTGATAGGTGGGCCACACCTGCAGATCCGGCACGAGATCAATTCCCAGCCGGCCGCCGCGCTTCAACACGCGCGCGGCCTCCGACAGCGTCACATTCAGATCGGCGTCGGTCGTCAGGGACTGCAAGAGGCCGTAGGGCGCGAGCACGGCGTGAAACGTGCGATCGCGAAATGGCAGCGTCCGCACATCGCCACGCACGAGTGGCGGCCGCTTCGCGCGCAATAAGCGGCGGGCGCGCTCGCGCGCTCTATCCATCATCGGGGCGGATCGATCGAGTCCGGTGACCGACGCACCTCGGCGCGCCAGCGGCACCAGCAGGCGGCCGGTTCCGCATCCCAGTTCGAGCGCGCGCCCAGGATGGCTCGCCAACAACCTGGCCCAGAACGATACGTCGCGCCGCCCGAACGTGCGGGCATTCTCCCAGTCATAGAAGGGCGCGTACTGATCCCAACCGTCAGACAAGGGTTACTTTTTGATCCATGCGGCGATGTCTTCGATGACTTCGACCGGCACATGTCCCGGCGTCGAATACTCGGACGGCAAACTCTTGCCTGTGCCTGGCAGAAAGAGATGATTCAGCGTCGGGTACAACTTGAATTCCGCGTTCGTCTTGTTGGCGAGTCCCGCTTTCCACCGATCGAAATCCGCCACCGTCACTTGATAATCACGCGCCCCCTGCAGCACGAGCACACGCTGCGGCAGGCGTGCGGCGGAAGCCGGCGGATCGTACCCGCGAAGATCAAGCCAGTACCCCGGGGGCGCGCCGGACAGATTCTTGCCGGCCTTTGCATCCTCTGGCGTGAGCTTCGCCACGATGCCCACGAGTTGCCGCGCACCATCAATCTGCTGCCGCTCTTCGGGACTCACAACGCCGTCGGCGTCGGCCAAATACTGCAATTGATCGACAATCGACTGCTCCAGCGATCTCACCGCACCGGCCATGACAACGACGCCGGCGATCTTGGGATCGGCGGCCGCAATACGCGGGATCAACATGCCGCCAAGACTGTGGCCGATGACGAAAATCTTCGCCGGATCGACCAGTGGATCGGTACGCAGCAGAGCCACGGCGAGCAGGGTGTCGTCGATCGATTCGTCCTTCACCGTGAACGCCGTCAGGTTTGCGAGCTTGGCCTGATGCACCTTCGTGCGTTTGTCGTAGCGAAGCACCGCCACGCCGCGGCTCGCCAGACCCAGAGCCAAATCCTTGAACGTTTTGTTGGGCCCGAACGATTCGTCGCGATCGTTTGGACCCGATCCGTGCACCAGCACCACCGCTGGAAATGGTCCGGTGCCGACCGGCATCGTCACGGTGCCAGGCACAGCCCACTCACCGGTGCCGACCGTCACTTCCCGCTCCTTGAACGCGGTGCTGACGACGTAGGCCGGCGCTGAATAGGGCGTCGCCGAAGCCGGCGGTCTCATCTGAAGACCGGCGATCTGGCCTGACGTGCTGAACACGACAATCACGTCCACCTTGGCGCGCTCGAATTCGCATTGGACGGTCACGGCGACATACGCGCCGCGCGGCTGTTCCTGGCCGACACCGCGACTCTTGAATGCGCCAAGTTGGGCGATGATGCCTTCCCAGCTCGTCCGCAGCGCATCGTCCGCCAGCGCGGCTTTCATCGCGGCGTCGAATTGCGACGTCACTTTCGCGAAGTCGCGGGCGACCAGCGCATCCACTACGGCCGCGGCATGGGCGACCGGCGGCATCGCCGGCGCCTGCGTCGGTGTCGGCGTGGGGGTCGGCGTTTGTGTGTGTGCCGCGAGCGGCGTCGACACGAGGCACAGGCCCATCAGGACGATCGGCCACCCATAGCGGATTCGACGCGCGATCATTGCGACTCTCCCAGCGTTTCCGGTGACACGACCTTGAGCCCCACAATCGAGCCAATCAGCAAAGCGATAAAGAACATTCGCCAGAAGGTGGACGGGTCTTTGAAAAATGCGATGCCGACGATCGCGGTACCAACTGCACCGATGCCCGTCCACACCGCATAGGCGGTGCCGAGCGGAATGGTCTTCATCGCGCTGGCGAGCAGCGTGAAACTGCACGTGATCGCGACAAAGAACAAGGCGACGTATCGGCCTCGGGTGAAATTCTCCGAGAGTTTCAGGCTCGATGTGAAGCCGACTTCAAACAACCCTGCGAGAACCAGCGCCGTCCATCCAGTCATGCCGGGACGATACCCCAACTACCCGCCCTTCGCGACGGCGTCCACGCGGAAGCTTCCCAGCCACGCGCCGGCGTCCGCGCTCTTGACGCCGTTGCGATCCGAGCTGACATACGCACCCAGTCCGGGGAGCACCGTCACGCGGACATAACCCTTCTCGCCCAGCTTCAGCGCGCCGGAGTGGACGGCGGCCGCGGCGATGGACGAATCATCGGTATAGACGTCCGATCCGCGCAGCGGCCCTGTCGAGCCGACGACGATCAGTGAGAAGCTGAGGCCGGACTTGTCGCGCAGCGTGGGCAACGACACCATGCCGGTCGCATCCACGACATCGTCGGGCAAGCGCAGCTTCCACGGCTGAGGGGCTTTGGCAAGTTTGAAGCTACCTTGCCACTCGCCGTATTCCTGACTGACCACGCCAAATCGTGTGGCGCCGGGATACCGTGCCTGCCCGCCCAGGATCGTGACGTTCACGAAGCCGAATTCGCCGTCGTTCAGAATCCCGGCATGCACGGCCGCGGCGCCCAGGGCGGAGTCATCGGTGTACAAGTCGATTCCCCACACAGAACCCTTCACGGTGCCCATCACGGGTACCGTCACCGTTTCTCCGAAACGGCCGCGAAAATTGGCGATGGACGTGGGACGAGAATTGGTGCCCGGACCTGTTTCCACGCGATAACTACCGGCAGACGGCCCGGTGCTCACACTTTCCACACCGTTCTTCGCCGATCCCACGTACTGCTGCTGTCCCGAGAGAATGGTCACGCGAACGGCTCCGGTCTGGCCCGATCGCAGCACACCGGCATGCACCGCCGCGCCTTCGATCGGCGTGTCGTCCGTGTAGATCGCGCTACCCCACACCGGTTTGTCTGCACTGCCGGTCACGATGAACTGAAACGTCTGACCCACACGATCGCGATACTGGCTGAGGTCCACCTTGTCCGGTCTCGGCGAATCGTCGGCCATCCCGGTCGCGCGCAGGAGCAAACGAATCTGCGCTCGAATGGCTGCGGCATCGTCGGGCCGCTTTTGCGCCATGTAGCTTTCCTGCAGCGCTTCGAGCCGTTGAATGAGATCCGTGGTCGCCTGGTCAACGAGCTGACGCGCGGCGTCAGGAAGCACCGGCGCGGTTGCGGGCGCAGGGGGCGGTGGCGTGCTGGTGGTCGTCACGCGACCGGGCGCCGGCTGCGGCGGCGGAACCTGTTGCTGAGGGTCCTGCCGGAAGGCGAATGAGGCTGCGATGAGGACCGCGACAACGACCGGCTTGGTCATAAGCCCCCCGTTCAATATTTGACCAGCAGTCTGGCGGCCTTTTCAATGTCTGCTTCGCCGGGCAAAAACACCTCTTCGAGTGGCGGGGAGTACGGCACGGGTGTGTCCAGGGCGCCCATCACCCGGATTGGCGCATCGAGCCACTCGAACGCCTCTTCCTGAATGATCGCGGCGAGCGACTCGCCGATGCCGCCGGTCCGCGAGTCCTCATGCACGATCAGGACGCGGCCCGTGCGCTTGGCGACGGCGAGGACGGCCGCGCGGTCGAGCGGTGAAAGCCAGCGCAGATCGAGCACGCTGGTTTCGATGCCATCGGCCGCGAGTTTCTCAGCCACGCGTAAGCCTGCGTGCACGTACGCGCCGTACGAAATGATCGCGAGGTCGTCACCGGCGCGTCTCAACGCGGCCTTGCCCACCGGCAGCGCGGCCGGCGCGGCGGCATCAACTTTCTGCTTGATGCGCGGATCGCGATAGAGCGCGATGTGTTCGTAATAGAGCACGGGATCCGGATCCGCCACGGCCGCGGCCATCAAGGCGCGAGCGTCGAACGGGGTGGACGGCACGACAATCTTCAGGCCGGGCGTCCGGTAAAACCACGGCTCGGTGTTCTGCGAATGATACGGACCCGCGTGCCGCAGGCCGCCCCACGGCATGCGCACGACCATCGGCACACCCACACCCCACCGGTAACGAATCTTCGCGGCGTTGTTGACGAGCTGATTGAAGCCCGTGGCGACGAAGTCGTTGAATTGCATTTCGCCGATGGGCCGCTGGCCGGCGATGGCGGATCCGATGCACGCGCCGAGCACGGCGCCTTCCGCCAACGGCGAGTTCAGGATGCGATCTCCGTGCTTCTCGAGCAGCGGCCGCAACAGGAGAAACGCGTTGCCGTACTTGCCGCCGACGTCTTCGCCAAAGAGGAACACACGCGGGTCAGCGTCGAGCGCATCCCCAACGCCGTGCATCACGGCATCGAGGAACGTCATGCCTTTCTTGTCGAACGGCGGCGCCGGTTCAACCGAGAGTGCCTCCGCGCGAACCGGCTCGCGGCCATCGCGCTCGAGGATCTCGATGCGACCGCGTGACGTGGGATCGTTGGCGATCACACCGGACGTGACACGCGACGGATCCGGCCAGGGCGCCGCGACGACGGCCCGTGCTTCTTCGTCGACCATCGCCTCGGCCCGATCCTTCATCAACTGCACATCGCCGGGCGCGAGGAGGCCTCGCGCTTCAAGTTTGGCCGCGTAGGCGGGAATGGGATCGCGCGCGCGCCAGAACTCGTACAGCTTCGGATCCGCGTAGCCCTGCGGCGTAAGCGACGGGTACTCCCACGACGGCTGCGGATCTTTCCCGAGATAGAGCATGTCGTCGTGATGCGCGTGCCCGCACATCCGCATGGCGATCAGTTCAATCAGCGCGGGCCCTTCGCCCGCGCGCGCCCGCTCCGCCGCCCACGCAAAGGCGGCTGCAATCGCGTCCGGGTCCGTGCCGTCGATCGTCAGGCCGGGAATGCCATAACCAGCGGCCTTCTCGGCGAACATGCGCGCGGCGGTATTCACAGACACCGGCGTCGATAACGCGGTCTGGTTGTTCTCCAGACAGAAGATGACCGGCAATCGCCGCGACGCGCACAGATTGATCGCCTCATGCCACTCGCCGAGCGAGGATCCGCCCTCGCCGATGAACGAGACGGCGACGCGCGCCTGACCCGCACGCGCAAACGCCAAGCCCATCCCCGCCACGGTGAGACTGCTGATCGAGAGCGGTGCCGAAGCCGGCAGGATGCCCCATGCCAAATCGCCGATATGCAGGTCGCGGCCATCCATCGGCGGACCGGCCTTCGCCATCTGGCCGTTCAGCACCATGCGAATCGTCGCCGGTTCGGGTCGCATCGCGAAGGCCGCGCCGAGGTCACGAATGATCGGTCCGACGACGTCGCCCTCCCATGTCCCATCGGGTCCGCGGAACGCCGCACCGCGTTTGAGACGGATGGCCGCCGCATAGATCGCTTCCTGGCCCAGCGATCGGAATCCCTTGCCTTGAAACGGCGTGTTCCCGTGGCGCACTTCCGATCCGTTAAAGAACACCTTGAGCCGCGTGTCGATCGCGCGCGTCAGAATCATCCCTTTCATGATCTCGACACGTTCGGCATCCGTCAGACCGCGCTCGATCGCCTCGCGCCGAAGAAACCCGTCGCACGCCGCGGCCAGCGACTCTTCCGCGTGGCCAAAGCGTTCGCGCGCGGTCACGCCGGGCGTCGTTTCCGTGCCGGCCGGCAATTTGGGCCAGTTCATCGCGGCGCGCAGCGCACGACCAATCGGCACGCGCAGGGCCTCGACCGCGTCGGCGGTGGCAGGCTCCCGCTTCACGGCACGGTCCCAGACCGATGCGGCCAGTGCGCTGGCGAACGGCTGTTGTTCAGCGACAAAGGTGAGGAAGCGATCGCGTAGCGACATCGGCGTCATCTTATCTTGGGCTTCGGACTCATCGGATCTTCAGGCCAGTGATGCTTCGGATAGCGCGCGCGCAGCTCCTTGCGCACCTCGGGATAGCCGCGGGCCCAGAAGCTCTTCAGATCGTTCGTGATCTGCACGGGCCGTCGGCTCGGGGCCAGGATCTCAAACGTGACAGGGACGCGGCGAGCGCCGATCCGAGGGCTGTCCGCAAGCCCGAAGAGCTCCTGCAGTTTGACCGCCGCCACGACCGCGCCGCCCTCGCGATACTCGAGCGGGATCTCGCGGCCACTGGGCACGGTGATCCGCACTGGCGCACGCTCCGCGATCGCGCGCTGCTCGTCCCGCCCCACCGCCGCCGCCAGGTCCACCTGCGCGATCTGCGTCACGCCCTGGGCCGCGGCGCGCGCGAGACCCTCGAAGTTCAGCGGCACGCCGGCGAACTCGGCCCGCCTCAACAACTGCAGGTCTCGATCGGCCGGGCCCCGACGAATGTAGGCGTCGGCAATGATCGGTCCCGCCTCAAGCGGGTCCGGAGCCTGAGGATGTTCAGCCACAATCAGCGCGTCATACATCGTCACGCGCGCCGCCCGCACCGTCCCGCTCACCGGATCGAATTCATGGCGGACCACACTCGAGGTCGGTACGATCCAGTCGGCCTCGATGCCGGTGGCGATTCTGATCAGCGCTTCGCCGCCGGTGGTCGGATTCCCGCTCGTCACTTCCACGGCCACGACAAACTCGGCGGCGACGACGCCGCTCTCACGCGCGAGGCGCGCACCCGTGCCGGATGCCATCGCGAACCGGTCGCCGGTGACGGACCGCCGGCGCGCCACCCGGTCCGGATACCCAGCCAGCACCGCCCGCCGGAAATCCGCATCGGTCAAGTTTCGTGTGAACGCTGCGCCGAGCACAGCGCGGGCGGATTCGACGAGATCAGCGGCGACTCGCCGGACATGCGGCGGCAGCGCCTGTTCCTGGTCGACGGCGGACAGTAAATCGCAGGCGGTCGCGCCGTGGCGCGGGGGGATGGAATGCCGCTCTGAGAGCAAGGCGCACGCGCGCGCCATCGCCGGCGCGCCACCACCCGCCAGCAACATGCGTCCGAGCCGCGGATGCAGGGGAATCCGGCGCAGCGCGCGGCCCAGGCGCGTCATGGCGCCCGCCGCGTCCACGACGCCCAGCCGGGCGATCAGCGCCATCGCCGCGTCCAGCGCACCGGGCGGCGGCGCCTCGAACCACGCCAGGCTCCGCGGATTGCCGCCCCAGGCGAGGATGTCAATCGCGACCGACGCGAGATCGATCCGCGCGATCTCAGGTTCGCGGTGCGGGCGCAGGCGATCGCGCGCGTCCCACAAGCGCATCACGACACCGGCCTGCACGCGACCGGCGCGGCCCGCGCGCTGATCGGCGGAGTCCTGCGAGATCCGTTCCGTCTCGAGGCTGTCAATCGCGCGATCGGCGTCATATCGCGCGACCTTCTGCAGTCCGCTGTCCACGACGCACGTCACATCCGGCACGGTCAGCGTCGTTTCCGCCAGGTTCGTCGCGAGCACCACGCGCGGCCCGCCCGTGGGACGCAGCGCGACGTCCTGTTCGTCCGCATCCAGGCTGCCGTGCAGCGGAGCAATCGGCACGCCGCGCAGCGCGTCCATCGACGCGAGTCGCTCCGCCGTCCGCCGGATTTCAGGCGCGCCGGGTAGAAAACAGAGGATCGCGCCGGGAGACTTCGTTCGAGCCAGAACAATCGCCTGCTCCACTGCCACGCCCGGCTGGTAGCCCATCTCGAGCGGATGCGAGCGCCCGGCCACCTGCACGATTGGACAATCGCCCAGATACGCCGACACGCGTTCGGCATCCATCGTCGCGGACATGACCACCAGCCGCAGATCAGGGCGCGCCCGCCACGCTTCGCGCGACAGGGCGAGGCCCAGATCGGCGTGAATGCTGCGTTCGTGAAACTCGTCGAGCACAATCGTCGCCAGATCTTCCACGAGCGGATCCTGCTGCAGGCGCGCCGTGAGAATGCCTTCGGTCGCCACAATCAACTGCGAGTCCGTCGTGAAGTTCCGATCGAATCGCACGTGCCACCCGACTTCCCGCCCGAGCGTCCAGCCCTGTTCAACGGCGATCCAACGCGCGATCGCCCGCGCCGCGACGCGCCGGGGCTGCAACAACAACACCCGGCCACTCCCGGTCAGGGCCGGAGGCACGCGTGTGGTTTTGCCCGCGCCCGGCGCGGCCACCACGACGATGGCGCGCCGCTGGCCGACAATCCGGACGATCTCGTCCACGTGCGCGTCGATCGTTAGCGGCGTCAGCGGCGAAAGCGGTGTACGGGGCGGGCGCGAGGCGGGCACGTCCACGAGGATAGGACAATCACGCGAGGGAAGAATAGAATCGCGGGGTGTCGATGAAGGAAATCCTGACGGGCGCCGTGGTCATGGCGCCCATGACCAAGGGATCAAATCTCCCCTACCGGCGGCTCTGCATGGAGTTGGGCGCCCGTGTGCTCGTGAGCGAAATGGTCGTCGCGCGGCGCCTCAAGCAACGGCGGCAAAGTGAATTCGCGCTGATTCGCCGTGCGCCGCACGAACCCTGCTTTGGCGTGCAGTTGGCCGGCAACAAGCCGGAGGAAATGGCGTGGGCGGCTGCGCTCGTCGAATCCCGGGCCGCCGATTTCATCGACATCAACCTCGGATGCCCGATTGATCACTTCACGCGCATGGGCCTGGGTGCCGCGCTGGGCCGTCAGCCGTCGAAAGTCGCCCGGATCGTCGCCGCCATGCGCGCGGCTGTGAAGGTGCCGATCACGGTGAAGATCCGGCTGGGCTGGAACAAGGATTCTCTCAACTACATGGAACTGGCCCGGGCGGCCGTGGACGCCGGCGCGGACGCGCTGACGGTGCACGGCCGTACTCGTGAGGCGCGTTACCGACATCCGGCGGATTGGGCCGCCATCGCGGAGATCGCGGCCGCGGTACCCGTGCCGGTCGTCGGCAATGGCGATCTGCTGTTCGGCCACGAGATCCAGGCGCGCCTGGCGTCCGGCGGGTGCGCCGGCGTCATGGTCGCGCGCGGCGTCTTGATCAAACCGTGGCTCTTCCGTGAGGCCGCAGAGGGCTACCAGGATCTGACCGCCGAGGATCGCCTGGCGATCTACCGCCGCTACGTGGCCCTCGGCCTCGAGCATTGGGGCGACGATGAGCACGGGCGGAAGCGGCTGCGCGAGTTCCTGCGCTGGCATGTCGGCTTCTGGTGCCGGTATGCGCCGCAGCGGGCGGACGGTTCATGGCCCAAGATGCAGCAGCGCGAATCGGCGTGGGAGACACGATCGCCGCTCGAGGCGTTGATCGCCAGGTCGGATGACCTGGCGATCGATTACGTGACGGACGAATTGTTGGCGGGCGGCGACCTGTCGCAACCGCCCGCGCCCGGCGCCGCAAGTCAGGAGACCGAACTGGTGGAAGCCGGTTGATGGTTTCGGCGATCTTTCTGACGGCGCTGCTGTCACTTCCCGGTTCTGCGCAGGCCTCACAGGCTCAGCCGCCGACTTCCCAGCCGACCATTCGCGGCACCGTGGTGGATGCCAAGACCAACGCACCCATCGCGGACGCGCGCGTCACCCTGACGGAAGGATCGCTCACGACGCGCACCGGGCTCGACGGACGCTTCGAATTCCTGCACGTGCCGCCGCGCTCGTACACGCTGACCGTGTCGACCATCGGCTACATCTTTGTCCGGCGTCAAATCACGGCGACTGCCAACACGAATCTTGATCTGATCGTGCCGCTGGCCGAAGGCACCGGCACGTATCAGGAGACGGTCACGGTCGCAGCCGACACCGCCACGCAACCCAAAGTGGTCGGCGTCAGCTCGCAGATGGACTTGGGATCGGCCGGCCTGGCTGATTTGCGCGGCGTCGCGTTCGATGATCCGTTGCGCGCGATCCAGGCGCTGCCGGGCGTGGCCACGGGCGACGACTTTCAAGCCGAATTTTCGGTACGCGGGTCAGCATTCCGGCACGTAGGCATCGTGATCGACGGCACGCCGACGCAACTGTTGCTGCACGCGATCCGTGGCACCAGTGAGACCGGTTCGGTCTCGATGATCAACACGGACGTGCTGAGTCACGCTTCGCTCTTCGCCGGTCCACACAGCCGGCAGGACGGCGACTGGCTCGGCGCGACGGTCCAGTTCGAGATTCGTGAAGGATCCCGCGATCGCCTCGGTGTGAGGGCGGCGGTGAGCGGCACGAGCGCATCAGGCGTCTTCGAGGGACCGATCGGCGCACACCATCGCGGCTCGTGGCTCGTTTCGGTCCGGCGCAGTTATCTGGACTGGCTCGTGCAGAAGATCGCGCCGGAAGTAGACAGCACGATCGGCTTCACCGACGCACAGGCCAAAGTGGTGTTCGATCTCACGTCGCGGCAGCAGTTGCTCTTCACCGCTGTCGCCGGCGACGCCAGTTACGAAGAGGAGGACACCTCGCTCACGAACGGCTTGCTCACGGCTAGTTCCCGGAGCGTGATGGGTTCCCTGGCTTGGCGCTATCTGCATCCGCGTGCCGTCATCACGCAGCGCGTCTCCTTGGTGGCGAACGATTTCGAAAATCGCGGCATGCTCGGCCAGCATCTGGCGGAAGGCGATTCGCAGCAGGCGATTTGGCGCGGCGATGTTGTCATGCCTCTCGGACGCGGATGGACGCTCGAGGGCGGCGGCCGATTCGACACCCTCAACACGACCGAGACGGTTCGCACGTTCACCAGTAACGGTCAGGGCGGCGTCCGCGTGAGATTCGAGCAATCCGGATCCGCGGCGCCAGACACGCTCAGCGGGTGGAGCCAAATCACCTGGCGGCAGAATCACGCCGGGCTGTCGGCCGGCGTCCGTGGCACCGATCGGTCGTTGACGACGCGTGGCGCGGTCCTGCCGTGGGTGCTGGGTGAATACACCGTCGGCCGCACTACGTTTCGTGGCGGCGCCGGACGGTCGGCGCAGTTCCTCGACCCGCTTCTGGTGTACTCGCCACCGGCCGACGCCGTGCCGGAGACCGCGACAGCTTACGACGCGAGCGTCGATCACGCCATCGGCCACGGGATCCGTATCCAGGCGACGGGCTTCTATCGAACCGACAACGATGTGCTGCGGCGAACCGGCGAAGATCGCGTTGATCCCGTCACCGGCGCGCGCATCGTCGAATCCACGTTCCCGGTGTTTTCGCCGACGTTGACCGGCACCTCGCGGGGCGCTGAAGTCGTGCTGATTCGCCGATCACCGACGGGCCTCAGCGGCTGGGTGAGTTACAGCTGGGCGCACACCAGGTACCGTGATCGAGTCACCGGCGAAGCGTTCGACGGCGATTTCGATCAGCGCCACACGCTGAATATCTTCGCGCAGCAGCGGCTTTCGTACCGGATGACCGTGAGCGGCAAGTTTCGAGTGGGCAGCAGCTTTCCGCTGGTTGGCTATTTCGAGGGCACGACCGTGCCCGATGACCTGCAATTGTCCGTGTTGCGGAATCAGGTGCGACTGCCGGTCTACGCGCGGCTGGACGTGCGCGCCAATCGCACGTTCACGTTCCAGCGGTCGCGACTGACGCTGTTCGTGGAAGTGATGAACCTGATTGGCCGCCAGAACCTGCGCCAGACCGACGGCAGCATTCGTCCGAACCTCGACGCCATCGGCTACGTCGATCGCCTGCTGCCCCGCGTGCCCTCGGCCGGCGTGCTCTTTGAGTTTTGAGTTCTGAAGGGGTCGGACCCTTGGTCCCTTGGTCCCTGGGACCCTGGGACCCTTGGACCCTTGGACCCTGGGACCCTTGGACCCTGGGACCCTTAAGCGTCGTGCCTCGGCGCCCCACCGGCGTCGTCCAGCGTCAGAATGCCGCGACGAAGCGCATAGAGGACGACGTCCGTTTGTGATTTGAGTCCGAGCTTGCGCATCACGCTCGCACGATGGGTTTCGGCCGTGCGGGTGCTGATGTACAAGTGCACGCCGACATCGCAATTCGCCAGGCCCTCCGCCATGAGCAGCAGCACCTGCCGCTCGCGCGTGCTGAGATTGTCGTAGGGGTCCGGCGGCGCCGGCTCGACGCCGTTCGCGCCCTTGGCCAGCGAGACCGCCAGCGGCGGACTGACGTAATATCCGCCGCGCGCGACTTCGGCGACGGCCGTCAGCAGGTCCTCCGCCTCCGCGCCCTTCAGCACGTATCCGGACGCGCCCTGCCGGAGCGCGCTCACGACGAATTCGTCGCGGTTATACGCGGAGACGATGAGGACCTTGGTCCCGGGCACCTGGCGCGTGACTTCGCGCAGGACGTCCAGACCGTGCATCCCAGGTAAACCCAGATCGAGAAGGAGGACGTCGGGATGCGTCCGGTCGACGACAGCGACCACATGGAGGCCGTCGCTGACCTCACTGAGGACACGATGCCCCTCGGACTCGAGGACCCGGCGCAGGCCGACTCGGACGAGGGCGTGATCGTCCGCTAAAACAACGGTAGCCATCTTCCCGGTTCTATCAGCCCGCCAGGCGCGTCGGGGCCAACTGGCACCAGAGTGTAGCCGAACCTATACTTCAACACACTGCGCCCCTGGCCAATGACCGGCTGTACGGCGCCGCGAACCACATGCCACCTTCCAACCTGTCGAAACAAGAGATTGAGGATCTCGTCTCGCGCTTTTCGCACGACGTCGCCAGCCCCCTCATGCTCGTGCTGGCCCTGAGCGGCTTGCTCGTGAGAACCAAACCGAACGACGACGCGGCAGGCGACCTGAAACTGATTCAAGCGGCAGCCGAGGAAATCGCGGCCATGGTTCGTGAACTCGGCGCGCGCGTCGCTCCGAAGAAGACCGACCTCCCCAACGAGCCGTCATGACCCACTCGTCATGAGAACGACACAAAACTCATCGCACGATCCATCAATGTCATGAGTTCACGCTGGACGGTTGGCGACTCGGTGTTCACGAACGTGAGTCCGCTCACGTAGTACTGGACCGGTTTGCCTTCTTTGGGTTGCGGCGGCAACAACTTGCTGTGCACGACCTGCGCACGGAAAATCGCCGACCACCTTCCGTCGGGCGATTGAAATCGATAGTTCGCCACAAGATCGACCGGGAGCGCGGCGAGCGATCGCACACAGAATCCGCCCATCCCGACGTCAACCAGACGCAGCGACTGGCCGCCCGTCACGCTCTCGACCGTCAGGTTGCCGTTGACGGCAATCCGAATCGTCTGTCGACGCTCGCTGTCTGGGGCCATGGTCGCACTCCATACACCACGAACCGACCGGTTCACCGTGAACCAAGGGCCGGAAACAATTCCCGCACGAGAGTGGATACGCAGGCGAATGGTGCCAGAGAAGGCCCCGCCTGTACATCCGTACAGGTACTGATTTTTCAGGGTGCCCGGAAAGGGCTCGGCTAGGCCTTGCGGAGGACCCAGGTGGTCATCGACCGCTGGTCCTGAACCAGGGTGGTCTTCAAGGGGTCCAGCAACTGGCCGCCCAGACGAGCCGTTCGTTCGAGAAGCATGCCCTGGTCCGCCAGGTAACGGTGGCTACCGTCAGGCAGCGTAAAGCGGCGGTTCCCCAGCGGTTTGAGGCTGGATTCGTTCAGCCCGATCGAAGTGGCCAACCGCGCGAACAGCATGCCGCCCCGGGCCAGCACCCGCCACATGCCGCTCAGCATCGCGTCAAATTGCTCGTCGTCTGCGGCAAAATGCAGGACGGCACTACTGAGGACGACCGAAAAGCTGCCGTCGGGAAAACTGGGCCGTTCGACCGGTTCCACCCGAAAACGGTCGGGTGGCAGGCCGGGCGCCAGGCGCGCCGCCAGTTGCCGCACTTCCTCGATCGCATGCGGATTCACGTCGGTGGCGGAAACCTCGATGCCGGACCGCAACAGGTACGACAGGTTCCGGCCGGACCCGCAGCCGGCGTCGAGCACGCGATCGCCAGGCCCGATCCGGCCTTTGAGCAACTGGTCGAACAAATAGATGTCGATGCCGTCGAACTCGTCCTGCAGGTTCATGTCAGTGGCGTGACCCGGCTGCGGGTGGTTCGATCTTGGTCGGCAATTCGCCCAGCGTGTAGAAGCGATGGCTGAGCGCGGTGTCCGTGACGATCACGACACGCATGCCCGACTGCGAGCCGTCGCCGAGAGGCATACCGACGGGGCCGGTCGTGATCGCTTCGATATTACCGGCCGTGGCGATCGCGTTGCGGTGATAGTGGCCTGAAAACAGATAGCGCACGCCCGCCGCGCGGAACTTGTCCAGATACCGCCCGCGCCGTGCGAGCGGAATGTTGAAATATTCGTCGGCCTCGGCCTCGTTCTTCAAGAACCACGGATGGTGCTGGAACACGACGATGTGCCGGGCGCCGGAGGATTGTGCGCGCGTCAGTTCTGCGTCCAGCCACCGTTCTTGCGCGGCGTACAGTTCAGGCGCCGTGTCAGGCGCCTTGATCAGGCTTGAATTCAACACAATCCCGAAGATCGCGCCGGAACGGAACGAATAGTAGTCGCGGCCGAATGCCCGCACATAAGCCGCAACGGTGGCCGGCGTCGGCTCGTTCTCCACATCATGGTTGCCCGCGACGTTGTACAGGGGAACCCTTGGACTCAGGCGTGCGGCAATCCGCCGGTACTCGGCAATCTGCTTCGCGTCTCCGCCCTTGTTGACCAGGTCGCCCGTGACCACAACGAACGCCGGCCGAAGACGGTTGGCGGTCGCAATCGCCATCTCGAAGTTGGCGGTCTCCTGCACGAAATCCTTGTTGGCGGTGAACATGCCGAACTGCGGATCGCTGAACTGCAGAAAGAAGACCGGCGGTGGCGCGTCGGGCTTGGGCGTGGGCGTCTGCGCGCCGATCGTCAGCGCGAACCACGCGCACAGCGCCAGGGACAGCACGAGCACCGGACTGCGTCGCATCAGTCTCATCAGTTGGGGATCATACGTGCGATTCCTGTCACGACGAACGTTCACCATGGAGGGCCTGAGGGGCCATGGGGATTTGCTCATCAGTTCACACGGGGACGCGGAAGTAGCACGGGGACACGGAAACAAACGCTTGCACTGGTGAGAGAACGGGTCTGGTGGCCCGGCTTCGCCGGGCTAGCGGTGAGGCGGAGCGACGGGATCGCAGGAGTCCAGGCCGCGGGAATGACTCTTGCGATCCCGTCGCTCCGTCTCACCGCCGGCCGCCAAGGGCGGCCGCCAGACCCGTCGCCTCCATGGCGCCCCATGGCCCCCCATGGTGAACATCGTTGTTGGCAACGACCTTACGGCGCCGCGTGCGATTCCTGAATATCGGCGATGTCGCCCGAGGGCATCGCGACGCGCAGGGCGTTGAGCACCGCGGCCAGATCAATGGCCTCTTGCGCAACGGCGCCATAGACGGGCGGCAGGTAACCGGCCGCCGCGGCGGCCATGCCGATGAGGCTCAAGGCCATGCCGCCGACGGCACTCTGGAGCGCGACCCTTCGCATCCGGCGCGCGATGTGCAAAAACTCGTCGAGCTTGGCGAGCGACGGCTCGAGGAGCACCGCATCGGCCGCCTCCGCCGTGATGTCGTTCTGGCTGCCGAACGCGACGCCCACGGTCGCCGCCTGCATGGCCGGAGCATCATTGATGCCGTCGCCCACGAACATCGTCTTGGCTGCCTGCGTCTCGCGGCGGACGATCTCGACCTTGTCCTCTGGACTCGCGGACGCGTGCACGTCCGTGATGCCGACATGATCCGCCAGGTACCGGACTTCGCTGTCGCGATCGCCCGAGAGCAACAGCGTCCGCGTGACCGCGTGCCTCGGGCCCAGGTGCGCGATGAAACGGCGACTGTCGCGCCGGGGTTCGTCGCGAAACCGAAGCGCGCCGGCGTACGCGTTGTCGACAAAGACCAGCGCCTCAAGCCCTGGGGTCACGGCCGGCAGCAGGTCGGGATTGGCCTGCGCCTCCGCTGACTGGCGGCCGGTCACGAACACGTCGTGGCCATCAACGCGTCCACGCAGTCCGAATCCTGGCCGCTCATTGACTTGCGCCACGTCCGCAAACACCACGCGGGCCTCAGTGGCGCGGCGCATCACGGCCAACGCGAGCGGATGCTTGGAATACTGCTCGAGACTCGAGGCCAGGCGCAGCAATTCCGTTACGTCATGCGGCGTGACGGGTACGATGTCGGTCAGCGTCGGCCGGCCATACGTGAGCGTGCCCGTCTTGTCGAGCACCAGCGTGCGGCACTGCTCCACTTCCTCGAGCGCGCCCGGATTCTTGATGATGATGCCGCGACGCGCGGCAAGTGAAATGGCGCCGATAATCGCCACGGGAATCGCGATCAACAGCGGACAGGGCGTGGCGATGACCATGACCGCCAGAAACCGATGTGGCTCGCCGCTCACCAGCCATCCTGCCACGCCGACCGCCACGGCCGCCGGCGTGTACCAGCCGCCAAGCCGATCGGCGATACGCCGCATCGATGGCCGGTGCTCTTCGGCCTCGCGCATCACGCGCATGATGCGGGCATAGCGCGAATCTTCCGGCAGCCGCGCCGCCCGAATCGTAATCGCCTCGTCGCCGTTCACCGCCCCGGACAGCACGGCGCTGCCGGGCGACTTCCGCATCAGGAACGGCTCACCGGTCAGATACGACTCGTCCATCGTCGTGTGCCCCGCCGTGACGTCGCCATCAACCGGACACACTTCATGCGGGAGCAAACGCAACTCGTCGCCGATCTGGATGTCGGCGATGGCGACCTCGCGAATCTGGCCGGCCTCGACGCGATGCGCGATGTGCGGGAGGCGCTTGGCAAGCGCATGCAGGACGTCGGAGGCCCGGCGCGTCGCATACTGCTCGAGCGCGGTGCCGCCAGACAACATGAGCACGACGATCGCGCCGACGAGATATTCGCCGAGCAACACGGCAGTGACGATGGAGATACCGGCGAGCCAGTCGGCGCCAAAGTGGCCACGCGCGAGCGTCGACGCGAGTGTCCAAAGGAGCGGGACTCCGCCGGCGGCGAGCACCAGCCAGAGCGGCCAGTCCGCCGCGCCCACGGGCAACGCGCCGGCCGGCAGCAGGAAGCGGAGACTCAGGTGGAGCGCAATCGCGGACGCCGCCGCGATGGCGATGACGAGATCCGATTTCATGCGGGCGCTATAGGACTGCGTCTCATCAGTTGAGGCTCATACGGGCGATCCCGGTCACGACGAACGTTCACCATGGGGGGCCATGAGGGGCCATGAGGGGCCATGAGGATGACGGCGTCACGGCGCCGGTGTCGTGCGTCGAGAGGCACTCGGCCTGGCGGCCGCCTTCGGCGGCTGGCGATGAGAGAGCGCGTTGGAATCGAAAGAGGCAAACACTTTCCGCCAGCCTCTTTCGATTCCAACGGGCTCTCTCATCGCTGGCCCGGCGTAGCCGGGCCACCAGGCCTCATCCTCATGGCTCCCCATGGCCCCCCATGGTGAATTCCGTCTCGACGCATGCCTAGCCGCAGCGCACGCCGGTGCCGCCCAGTCCACAGTAGCCGTCTGGATTTTTCTTGAGGTACTGCTGGTGGTATTCCTCGGCGTAGAAAAATTCCGGCGCGTCTTTAATCTCGGTCGTGATGGCCCCGTAGCCGTGCGACGCCAGGGCGGACTGGTACTCAGCGAGCGAGGCTTCCGCGGTTTCGCGTTGCGCCGCGGACTCCGGATAGATCGCGGAACGATACTGCGTGCCCACGTCACCGCCTTGTCGATTGCCCTGCGTGGGATCGTGGTTTTCCCAAAACACTTTGAGCAACTGCCGATAACTTATTTTGGCGGGATCGAACACGACCAGCACGACCTCTGCGTGGCCGGTGCGGCCTGAACACACGTCGCGATACGTCGGATTGGGCGACGTGCCGCCGGCGTAGCCGACCGCCGTCGTGAACACGCCGGGCAGTGGCCAGAATTTCTTTTCGGCGCCCCAGAAACAGCCCATGCCGAAGACCGCCCGCTCGAGCCCCGGTGGAAACGGCGGCTCGATCGGCGCGCCGTTAACGGCGTGAATCATCATGCCTTCTCCTTGAATGCCATCGACACGCCATTCATGCAGTAGCGCCGTCCCGTCGGCGCCGGGCCATCGTCGAACACGTGGCCGAGATGCCCGCCGCAACGCCGGCAATGCACTTCGATGCGCGTCATGAAATGGGAGCGGTCGGTCGTCGTGCCAACCGCGCCCTCAATGGGGGCGGCGAAACTCGGCCAGCCGGTGCCGCTGTCGAACTTCGCGTCGGACGCGAAGAGCGGCTCACCGCAGGCCGCGCAATGAAAGGTGCCGGGCCGCTTCTCACGGTTGAGCGGACTCGAGCCACGCATCTCGGTGCCGTGTTTCCGGAGCACTTCGTACTGCTCCGGCGTCAGCAAGGCGCGCCACTCTTCGTCGCTCTTGAGGACGTCGAACGTTTCGGGCTCGTTTTGCGGGTCCATCAGATGATTATAGCCAGCGCTGCAAATCGCCGGGGTAGGATCAACGTCATGACTCGACTGCTCGGATCATTCATTCTGATCGCCCTGCTTATTCCCGCCGGCCGTGCGGCCACGCAGACGCCAAAAACCCATCGCCTGGAAGCCACGCCGGCGACCGTCGCCTACGGGTACTACTGGTTCGACGCAAAGCCTGTGCTGACCATTGCGTCCGGCGACATCATTGATGTGGATACGTTGCTCACCAATTCCCCGCAGGGACTGGCCCGCGCCGGGGTCCCGGACAACGAGATTCAGGAGTCGTTAAAGGCCATCACCGCGGCGTTTCCGAACGGCAATCCCAACCGCGGACCGGGCGGACACATCCTGACGGGGCCGGTGTTCGTCGAGGGTGCCGAGCCTGGCGATGCCCTCGAAGTGAAGGTGTTGTCCATCGACTTGCCGATCGCCTATGGCTACAACGGTTGCAGTGGACCGTTGCGAATGGCCAACTGCGGTCCCGGACCGACCACCACGATTCTCAGGCTCGATCGACAAGCGATGACCTCCGAGTTCCTGCCGGGCATCGTGATTCCGCTGAAACCGTTCTTCGGCAGCATGGGCGTGGCGCCGGCACCGGAGCTTGGACGCGTCAGCAGCAATCCGCCCGGACGGCACGCCGGCAATCTCGACAATCGCGAACTCGTCGCCGGATCCACACTGCTCATTCCGGTGTTCGTACCCGGCGCGCTGTTCGAAATCGGCGACGGGCACGCCGCGCAGGGTGATGGCGAAGTGGATCAGACCGCGATCGAAACGTCGTTGCGCGGGCGCCTGCAGTTGACGGTGCGCAAGGGTATGACGCTCGCCTGGCCGCGGGCGGAAACGGCGACCGACTACATCACGATGGCCACCGATCCAGACCTCAGCGTCGCGACAAAGGCGGCCGTTCAGGAAATGATCGACTTCCTCGCCGCCACCAAAGGCCTGACCAAGCAGCAGGCCTATCAGTTGACGAGCATGGCCGGCCACGTCGCGGTGACGCAGATGGTGGACCTGCCGAACGTCGGCGTCCACGTGAAAATGCCCAAGAGCGTCTTCGTCAAGTGAACGGGCCGGCGGCATGATCGCATGATCGACATTCTGCGGGCGCGAGCGGCGCGCGGCAGCCGCGCGCCTCATGGCGACGGCGCCCGCGTCGTGCTGGCGATCGAGGGCGGCGCCATGCGCGGCGTGGTCTCGGCCGGCATGGTTTCAGCGCTCGAACGCCTGGGCATGACCGACGCGTTCGACGCGGTCTACGGATCGTCGGCCGGCGCGATCAACGGCGCCTACTTCCTGGCGGGCCAAGCCAGACTCGGTACGAAGATCTACGCCGAAGACATCAACAACCGGAAATTCATCGATCTCACCCGGCCACTTATGGGCCGGCCCATCGTGGACTTGGGATTCCTCATCGACCACGTCGCCACGGTTCGCAAGCCCCTCGACGTCGCCCGCGTGCTCGCCGCAACGTCGCCGCTGACGGTGATGGCGACTGAGGTCTCGACAGCCGCACGGACGCCGCTTCGGCATTTCAACAGCGCCAATGACCTCCTGATCGCTCTCCGAGCCGGCGCCACGATGCCCGTCATCGCCGGCTCGCCGGTCGCCTTCGGCGGCCGGTCGTACCTCGATGCGTCGTTGACCGAACCGGTCCCAGTAGCCATCGCCGAAGAGGAAGGCAGCACGCACATCCTGGTCCTGCTGACGAGGCCGACCGAGTCGCCTCGGCGTGCGACGTGGCTGGATCGTTGGTATGTCATCCCGCGCCTGCGGCGCCTGTCACCGGCACTCGCCGATCTCTACACGAACCGCAGCGGACCGTACGCGACGCTGCTCGATTGCATTGCCGAGGGGCGCGGACCGGCGGGCCGGGCGATCGTCCTGGGGCTGCGGCCGGCTCCGCCCGAAGTCAGCAAACTCGAACGGGACACCACGCGGCTTCGCGAAGCGGCCCAGCGTGGCTTCGACGCGGTCATGCGCGCTTTTGGCGAAAACCCTCTCGAACCCCGACAACGGTAGAATTCGCCCTGTGGTTCGCAAGCTGTTGCTCCCTGTCGTCCTGGTCGTCATCGGCGCCGGCGTCGCGGTCTTCCTGCTCGGCCGCCGCGGCTCCCCTGCCCCCGGGCCGGGCATTCCGGAATCGCTCGCGGTCGAACGCGCGCGCCGCGTCTCGGACGTCCACTATGAAGTGACCTTCCGTGTCCCCGCCAAGACGACGGAGCCGGTGACGGCGCACTTGCGCGCGACTTTCTCGCTTCGGGATGCCGAAAGTCCTCTCGCGTTCGACTTCGCGCAGCCGACGTCACAGATGCTCGCGATGCACGCGAACACCCGCATCATCGAACCGAAGGTCGAGGACCAGCACATCAACATTCCCGCCCGGGCTCTCCTGGTCGGTGCGAACATCGTCGAGTTCGAGTTCATCGCCGGCGAAGCGCCGCTCAATCGCCGCGACGAGTTCCTCTACGCCCTGTTCGTCCCCGCGCGTGCGTCGCTCTCGATACCGGTCTTCGATCAGCCGGATCTCAAAGCGAAATGGAAACTAGTCCTGAACGTGCCGCCCGACTGGACGGCGGTCTCGAACGGCAAGGAAATCGGACGCGTGGGCGGTCCGGACAGCCGCGGCCTGATCTTCGAGGAGACCGCGCCGCTCCCGACCTATCTGTTCTCATTCGCCGCGGGCCGCTTTCAGCTGGAATCGGCCGAACGGAACGGACGCACGTTCCGGATGTTCCATCGGGAAACGGACGCCGCCAAAGTCACGCGAAACCGCGACGCCATTTTTGACATGCAGGCGCGGGCACTCGCCTGGCTCGAGGACTACACGGGCATTCCGTACGCCTTCGGCAAATTCGATTTCGTGCTCATCCCGTCGTTCCAGTTCGGCGGCATGGAACATCCGGGAACGGTGTTCTACAACGCCAGCGGACTGTTGCTCGACGAGTCGGCCACGCAAACGCAGTTGCTCGGCCGTGCGAGTCTGATCGCGCATGAAACGGCGCACATGTGGTTTGGCGACCTGGTCACGATGAAGTGGTTCAACGACGTGTGGATGAAGGAGGTTTTTGCCAATTTCATGGCCGCAAAGATCGTGAATCCTTCGTTCCCGGCGGTGAATCACGACCTGCGTTTCCTGTTTCAGCACTATCCGAGTGCGTACGACGTCGACCGGACCGATGGCGCGAACCCCATTCGCCAGCCGCTTGCCAATCTGAACGAGGCGGGATCGCTCTACGGCGCGATCATCTATCAGAAGGCGCCGATCGTCATGCGCCAGCTCGAGCTGCTCGTCGGCGAGGCCTCGTTCCGCGACGGGCTGCGCGAATATCTCCAGGCCCACAAATTCGGCAATGCCACCTGGAACGATCTGATCACGGTCCTCGACGCGCGAACCGATGCGGACCTTGTGGCCTGGAGTCGCGCCTGGGTTGAAGAACGCGGACGTCCACGCATCACCCTGCGCCGGGAGACGACCGCCGGTGCCACGGCGGTGACGATTGAGCAGTCGGATCCGCTGGGTCGCAGCCTGGTGTGGCCGCAGACGATTGATCTGGCGATCGGCTACGCCACACACGTCGACCATCAGCGCGTCGCGCTCACCGGCCGTAACGTGATTACGATCCCCGCCGGGGCGGGTCCGAGTGGTTCGCCCGCGTGGATTCTGCCGACGGGTGGCGGATTGGGCTACGGGGACTTCGTGATCGAAGCCGCCGACCTGGAGGCGATCGCAAGAGCGATGCCCCATCTGTCGGATCCGCTGGTCCGCGGGTCGGCGCTCGTTACCCTGTGGGAATCGATGCTCGAGAGCCGCGTCTCACCGTCGAAAATGCGCGACGTGCTGGTCGCGGCACTCCCGGTCGAGACTGACGAACTGAACACGGATCAGATGCTGGAGTACGTGCGCGACCTGTTCTGGCGCCTGACCGCGGCCGACGATCGCGAGGCGCTGGCGCCCAAGCTCGAGGCGCTCTTGCGGGCGGGGCTGGATCGCGCCACATCGACCAGCCAGAAAGCCGCATGGTTCGGGGCCTTGCGAAGCGTGGCCACGACCGCGGACACGCTGGCCTGGATCGAACGCGTGTGGCGGCGTGAGGTGACGATTTCCAAGCTGCCGCTGGCCGAAACCGATGAAGCCGACCTGGCTCTCGAACTGGCCGTGCGCGACGTGCCGCATGCCAACGAAATTCTGGCCACGCAATTCGAACGATTCAAGAACCCCGAACGCAAGGCGCGCTTCGCGTTCGTCCGGCCGGCGGTGTCCGACGATCCGGCCGTCCGTGGCGCGTTCTTCAACTCCCTGAAAGACGTCGCCAATCGAAGTCACGAAGCCTGGGTGCTGGAGGCGGTGCGCTATCTGCATCACCCGCTCCGCGCCGCGTCGTCCAAAAAGCTCGTCATCGACGCGCTGGGGATGGTGTTGGAGATCCAGCGGACCGGTGACATCTTCTTCCCGAAACGCTGGGCCGATGCCACGCTCTCGGGCTATCAGTCGCCGCAAACCGCGGCCGACGTCCGGCAATTCATCGCAGAACTGCCGGCGGACTATCCGCCGCGGCTGCGATGGGTCCTGCTGGCATCCGCCGATGCGCTGTTCCGGGCCGCCAAGATTCTTCATCAATGACACGGCCGAAACTGATCGCCGGCGCGCTAACCGGCGTGCTCCTCGCGTGGCTCCTCGCGCCGCAGCTCTTTTCAGAGTTCAGGTCGGTCCGGAAAAAGGTCGTTCGGGACGCCATCGAGTCCACCGGCACTCAACTTCGCGTCCCGCTTCCTGCGGAGGCCGCCCTCGAGACTCTGAAGAGCCCATTCGCGGCCATCAGCCGGATCAAGAATGTCGGGACTCAACCGCTGCACGTGCGCGTCGCGGTGGACACCGAGGAACTGTGCGTCGCGGACATACCGGCGGGCAGGAGTCAACGGGTCGATTGCGCGGTGCGCGGGGCCTGGTCCGGCCGCGAGGATCACGTCGTCCTGTTTTCCGCTGATGGCTCATTCACGGTCGAGTACTTCGAACTGGCGACGCACTACGGCTCGCTGACCATCGGGCCACGGAATGTCATTGTCGTCGCGAAGGGCTTTTCGGGTTTCGAGCGGTCGTCTCTCTGGCACGTCCTGGCGATCGTCGCCCTGCTGACACTGTCCGTCTGGTCCGTGCGCGAGCGCAGTCTGCCAACCGTCGTGTCTGCCATCCACCTGACGGCGACGGTGGTCGCTGGATGCATGGTGGCAGCGGTCGTGGTGTCGCGGTTCGTGTCGCCCTATGCCCTGGTGATCGCGGACTCGTTTCTCGAGAAGATCCTGCTGTTCACCGCGTTACCGCACCTCCTCTCCGAGGCGCGCGCGTTGATACGACGCTACCCGCGCGGGTGGCTCGCAGCACGAATGATCGGCGTCGGCCTGATCGTGGGCTGCGTGTTCTGGTCCTTCGTGTCGCATCGCATCGTGGACCAGCATGCGGGGAATGCCAGCGGACAACTGCTCATCTCCCACCGGTTTTTCGACAAGAGCCCGATGGCCGGGAACAAGGATCTCGAGCAGACGCTCTTGTTCACGGCCAGCAACGGGTACGATGGACAGTTCTTCTATTACATGACGTTCGATCCGTTTCTCGTCACGTTTCGGGATCAGCCAGGCCGCTACGGCGAATACATCGACTTCCCGCCATATCGATACGGCCGGATCGGGTTCAGTCTGCTCACCAGGCTATTTGCCGGCGGCGACCCGGTGCGCTATCCCGTCACGATGGTGACGCTCCTCGTCGTTGCGCTCGGGCTGTGCGCGATGTTGCTGTCGGCGATCGCGCATCGTCACGGCTTCAGTCTCTGGTGGGGATTCCTGATTTTGTTCATTCCAGGATTCTGGCAGTCTGCGGAAGTGACCCTCCCTGAGCCGTTGGCCGCCGCGTTGTTTCTGGCGGCGTATTGGTGCCTCCTCCATCGGCGCTGGTGGTTCTGCGGAGCGCTGCTGGGAAGCTGCATGCTCGTGCGCGAAACCAGTGGCGCGCTCGTCCTCGCGGCCGCGGCCGGCCTCCTGCTGAGCGGCAAACGCCGCGAAGGCGTGATCGTCGCGTTGATGGCCTTCGGGCCGATCGTGCTGTGGAAAGGCTTTGTGGGCACGGTCTTCTGGCCGGAATACGGCATGGCCGGCGTGATGCCGCATCCGAACGACGCCGGCCTTCCGTTCGGCGGAGTCGTGAACTTGTGGACCACGATTGCCCACGGTGAATATTTTGACGGCTGGCCCGGTATGAACCGCGCAGGCCTGATTTTCCCCTGGCTGACGACGGCCGGCGCCGCGCTGGCCCTGATCGCCACGGTGAAACGGGGCAATTGGGCGACGCTGGCAGCGCTGTTTTACGGCGCGCTGACGATCTTGTTCAACTATGAAAGCGTGTGGCTGGATATCGGGAACGCGGAGCGTCTCAGCATCGACTTGTTCGTGGCGCTTGCGGTCGTCTTCCTGCAGCTCCCATCAAACCACCGCGCCCTGAAAGCGGCGTTCGTGGTGTTCTGGGGCGCCACGGCTTGGTACGTGTTGTATGGAACCTACAACGCCGTGTACCACCACGACGCGGTGTTCGGTTTGATCTTCTAGAGTCCCCGGATCCAGCCGCCATCGACCGCGATCGACTGCCCGGTGATGTAGCCGGCACGATCGGACGCGAGAAACGCCGCGAGCGCCGCGAACTCGCGAGGCTCGCCCAGGCGCCGCATCGGAATCTCGGCCTCCCATTTCGCCGTCACCGCACCTGGATCGGTACCGCCGGATGATGCCATCTGCGTCGCCAGGTCCACGACGCGATCCGTGCGCGTGTAGCCCGGCACCAAGTTGTTGACCGTGACGCCGTCGGCGGCGACTTCGTTGGACAGCGTCTTCGCGAAACCAATGACGGCGCTCCGCACGCTGTTCGACAACATCAGGCCGTCCACGGGTTGCCGCGCGGCGATGGACGTGACGTTCAGAATGCGTCCCCACCGCCGGGCGCGCATGTCCGGCAGGACGGCTCGCGCGAATCCAACGGCGCTGGTGAGCAGTGTCCTGACCGCGGCGTCCCAATCGGCGTCGGTGAGCTGTTCGAACGGGCCTGATCGTGGTCCGCCTGAGTTGGTCACGAGCACGTCAACCGATCCGAAAGCCGCCTTGGCCGCCGCCACAACGCGAGCCGGCTCTCCAGAAACAGCCACATCAGCCACGAGGCCCAGCGCTCGGCCGCCGCGATTGGTGATGGCGCGGCAGGTCTCATCGAGCGCCGCCCGACCGCGCGCGCAGATGACCACAGCGGCGCCCTCGGCCGCCAGTTCTTCAGCGACCGCGCGGCCGAGTCCCTTACTCCCGGCCGCGACAATGGCCACGCGGCCCGCGAGTCCCAGGTCCACGCGCTATTTCCTCAAATAGTCGTCGGTCTTCGCGAGCCAGTCAGCGCGCGGCGGGCTGAAGATGTCCACGTCGAGGGTGTCCTCGATCGCCAACGCCTTGTGCCAGACCATGGACGGGATGTGGAGGACTTCGCCGGCGCGCAAGACGATCTCTTCGGACTCGTCCTCGCCGATCCAGAAGTGCAAGGCGCCTTCGACAATGTAGGTCAGCTGCTCGTTTTCGTGCTGATGCCTCGGCACCACACAGCCCTTTTTCAGATACACATGGGCCAGCATCATCCGATCGCCGGTGATCAGCCGGCGTGACAACAGCGGCGTCACGACTTCCTTCGGCATGTCATTCCAACGGAAAAAATTCACACCATGCTTCGACATGCGTCTCCTTTTGTAGCGCTCGCGTTCGCTCGCGCGTGAAGCTCACTGCCCGCAAGCGGCATCAGCCGGCCTTGGCGTCGCGTTGCTTTTGTTGGAATCGCGCGACGCTGAGCGCCGCGGTCAGGCGGTTCGGATCCACGAGCCCCTGCAGTCGAGCGCCTTCGTGCAGGATGAGGCTCGGCGCGATCACGGCACCGTCGACCGACGCACCGACGCGTACGTCCACCACCTCGGTCGCAATCAATTGTCCGGACGCGCGCCCCAGCACCGTAATGTCTCGCGCGACAATGTCGCCATTGACCACCGCCGCGGCCGTAATCGTCACCGCGCCGCCCTCGCACAACACCGGCCCGTCGATCCGGCCCTCAAGCGTCAGATCACCAACCGCCCGCACTTCACCGACGATGACGATCGTCGAACCGCGAATACCCATCGACCGCGATTCTATCGCGATCAATCCCAAGAAAATTCACCATGGCGGGCCATGAGGAGCCATGGGGATTTGATTGCCAGTTGCTTGTCAGCTCACACGGAGCCACCGAGGGGGACGGAGAAGAGACCTTGTCAGCGTGACCCGTCGGGTCTGGTGGCCCGGCTACGCCGGGCTAGCGGTGAAACGGAGCGACAGGATCGCAAGAGTCGGGTAGCACTAAAGCGACTCTTGCGATCCTGTCGCTCCGCCTCACCGCCGGCCGCCAAAGGCGGCCGCCAGACCCGTCATCCCCATGGCCCCTCATGGCCCCCCATGGTGAAATCCGTCCGTTGTCGATCAGCGCGGAAATCTGGGTGAGCTCAGCAGGCCCCACTTGGCCAGCCGGAATGCGCCGGCCGTGGCCAGACATCCGAAGCCGTAGCGCACGCTACGCCAGAAGTTGATCGATGACGCGTCCGGCGCGTACCGTGTCGGGCAGGACAGTTCGCCAATCTGATATCCCAGCCACACCGTCTCGGCCAGCACCTGGTTATCGAAGACGAAGTCGTCCGAGTTGGCCGCGAGCGGTAATTTTTCCAGCAACTCACGCGAGTAGGCCCGATAGCCGGTGTGAAACTCGGACACCTTGGTGCCCAACAGCAGGTTCCCCACGAACGTCAGCCCGCGGTTCGAAACGTAGCGCCACATGGGCATGCCGCCGTGCAGAGCCTGCCCGCCCAGGATCCGCGATGCCAGCACGCAGTGATACAGCCCGGTGCCAACCAGCCCCACCATCGCGGGAATCAGTTTCGGCGTGTACTGGTAATCCGGGTGGACCATGACGACGATGTCCGCGCCGTGGTCGAGCGCGAGCTGATAGCAGGTCTTCTGGTTTGCACCATAGCCGCGGTTCACGGGATGCGCGTGCGCGACGACGTTGTCGAGTTGCCGTGCTTTCGCCAACGTCTCATCCTGACTCGCATCGTCAACAACGATGACGAGGTCGACTTCCGGATGGGCCACGACCTCCCGCCAGGTGCGCTCGAGAGTGAGAGCCGCGTTGTATGCGGGCATGACGACGACAACTTTCGGCTTCTTTGAGACTTCGACGGACACGCCGGGGATTATCTCATTTTGATTCGGGGCGGAGCCCCGCACCCTTACGGTCGCTCGCAGACCGCGCGCTGGTTCGAGGGCGCAACGACTTCAGGGTGTGGCCTACCGGCCGGCGGCACCAAGGAGGATGATGGGCATCGTCGGAGTGGCTGATCCGCCCGTGGGTTCGATGGTCACGCCAAATGCATCCGGGCGCGGCATACCGGCCGGCACCGGCACGGTCACCGATGCGCCACCGGCGGCGTCAGGTACGAACACCCCGGATCCGGTCGGCGTCGTGCCGGCAATCGCCCAGAGTTGATACACGCGACCCGGAGGCAGCGCCGGCAGTCGTTCGGCCGTAAACACCAGACCGGCGCCCTGGCTCCAGAGCGCGCGGCCCGTAGCGCCGGGCGCCTGAGGCTGCCCTTTCAGATCGACCCGAAGCAAGTCCGGCGCTTTCATCACGTCCATCGCGCGCGTCAGCGTGGTCCAGTCTCGCCGCATCGTGGCCAGTTCCTGGCGAAGCCGGGCGGATTGATCCGACGCGGCGGCCACGGCTCCCCTGAGCGCCAGCACCTCGGACCGCAGCGCATACGCGTACAGCGACGCGCCAATCGCCATCGCGACACTGGCGGCCAACAACAGACCACCGGTCCATGCAGAGCGAGCGCGAATCGGTGCGCGGAACGGCACCAGCCGCGAATCAGAATCGGTGTCCCGCGGCTCGGCCGCAATCCTGGCGAGCACGCGAGACTTCAGCGCGATGGGCGGCGTGACGGGCGTGGCCTCGAGGCCGATGTTGGCCACCACGCGCTCTTCTTCCACGAGCGCGGCGGCGCACTCCGCGCAGGTCGCGACGTGCGCGGCGACTTCGGCGTGCTCATCCGGATCGAGCGCACCCAGTGCGAACGCCGGCAACGACAGTCTGATTTCGTCGTGTGTCATGCCAGTGCACTCCGCAGTGTTCCCATGCCCGCGCGCAACCGCGTCTTCACGGTGCCGAGCGGAATGCCCGTGCGTTCGGCGATCTCCATGTGCGTGAGGCCTTCGTAGTACGCCAGCTCGATGAGCGATCGAATCTGATCGGGCAAGTCCGCGAGCGCGCCGCGCACGTGACGCACGTCCTCCGCCAGGATCGTGCTCGACTCCGGTGTGCGACCGGAAGCCGGCAAGGTCACGGCCCTGTCGGCCTCGACGGGCGCTGAGACATCCGGTCGTGCCCGGCGCGCGCGCACACGGTCGATGGCGCGCGTGCGCGTCAACATCACGATCCAGCCGGCCACGGTCGATCGACTCGCGTCGTAGCGACTCGCCTCACGCCAGATCTGAGCAAACACGTCCTGCGCCACCTCTTCGGCCAGGTCGGGCTGCCCCAGCACGCGCAGCGCCAGGCCATAGACAGTTCCGCCGTATCGATCGTAGAGGTCCGCAACCGCATCGCCTGAACCGCGCGCCACGGCACGCACGAGCTCGCGATCGCGCTCGTGATCCTCCGCCGGCCGTGCTGTTGGTGGTTGCCCCACGTGACCCACGAGAGTACTACGGCCCAGCCGGTGCGCCGGATTCGGCGCGTTTATTTGCCGCGTCTTGCTCTCGCGAGGTTTTCACGCGCGACGGCCCAGTCCGGCTTGAGGCGAAGCGCCTCCTCGAAGTGAGCCACGGCCTCGGGCATCCGGCCAAGGCCGGCGAGCGCGATCCCCACCGCGTTGTGAACTTCGGCTGGTTGACGCATGTCGGGCGCTTGAAGCGCGTGTTCGAAGTGCACCACGGCCTCGTCCAGGCGGTTCATGGACGCCAGCTTGTTCGCCAGGCCGACCTCCGTCTGCGACGACCCGGGCATCAGCCGCTCGGCTTCAACAAATGCCGCCAGCGCCTCATCGTGCCGGCCCGCGCGGCCGAGCGCCATGCCGAGGTTGTACTCGGCCTTGCCCCAGCCGGGACGAAGGCGGATCGTCTCGCGATAGGCCGCGATGGCCTCGTCGACCGACCCGGTCGCCAGCAGCGCGTTGGCCATATTCAACCGAATGTCGGGCGATCCCGGCGCGAGGCGCACGGCGCCACGAAACCGCGCGATGGCCTCCGGGAAGCGGCCCTGGAGCGCCAACTGGTTTGCGAGGTTATGCAGCACTTCGGGCTGCGACGGAAAGATGCGCAGTGAGGTCTCGTAGGCGGCAATGGCCTCGTCGGTTCTGCCCAGTTCCGCCAGCACCATTCCGAGGTTGTAGTACGCGGGCGCCAGTGTTTGACTCAACCGAATCGCTTCGTGGAACTGGCGCATGGCGTCTTCGTACCGACCGGCCCGATAGAGGGCCAGCCCCACGTTGTTGTGCGGGGACGCGTCATCGGGCGACAGGCGCACAGCCTCTTCAGCTTGCCGCTGCGCCTCGGCCCAGCCCTCAGCGGGACCATCAAGCAACTCCGAGGCAAGGTTGTTCCTGGCGAGGGCCGACGACGGGTTCGCTGCGATCGTCGCGCGGTAGAGGGTCTGCGCATCGACGTACTGGCCGCTTTGCCGGAATGTCAGCGCGAAGAGCGGGGCGCCGATCAGCAACGCCAAGACGATCTCAGACACGCCAGCCCGCCATCGCTGCACGACCTGCACCAAACCGGCAGCCAGTCCCGTGATGACACTCACGCACGCGAGGTATTGAAAGTGATCCGCGACGTACGAATACCGGAATGGAAACACGTTGACGAAGCCCAGCGCGGGCATCAGCGTACCCAGGAATAAGAGCGCGACGGCCAGCGGCGCCCGGCTCCAGCGGCGTGCCATCCACAGCCCCGCGATCGAAACGGCGAGGGCCACCGGAAACAGGTACTGCCACCACACCGCCTGATCGATCGACCAGCGGGGATAGCTGAAGATCAGCGGCGCGGGCCAGATGAGCTTGCTCAGGTAGAACCATGCGGCTCGGCCGGCGAGCAGCGTGCGTTCGACGCCCGTCAGATCGAACGATGCGCCGCTGGCACCGACCCAGGTCACCTCGAGCCAGGCCGTGCCCAGGCCCGCGGCCACACCCATCGCGAACAGCGGCAGGATCGGCAAGACGTCGCGGCGCAAGTCGATTCCTCCGCGCCGCCACCAGAAGACCACGAGGAGCGCGGCCGGCAGCGTCGCGGTCACCGTCTTGCTCCCGAGCGCCAGCACGAACAAGACGAGGGCGGCCGCATACCAATGCCCTTTGCGCGTGTCGTCGAAGCGCAGGTACGCGGTGGCCGCCAGGAAGTAGAACGCGCCTGACAGCGTGTTCTTCAGCTCGGTCATCCAGGCGACCGACTCGACCTGAACTGGATGCAGCGCGAAAATCGTCGCGGCGACGACAGCGCCGGGTACGGACCATCGCCGCAGCATCCCCCACAACAGGAACGCCGATAGCGCATGCAGCAGGATGTTCACCACGTGGTAGCCGAGTGGGTCGTGTCCCCACAACCGGTTCATCACCCAGAAAGCAGTGTTCGCCACCGGGTAGTACTGCTGGGCGAGCGTGACATCTGTCCAGATCTTGGCCAGGCCATCCCAGGACGCCAGTACAAGCGGCGTCAGATGCATGTCGTCGTCCCAGAGCATGCCCCCGTGCCAGGCGGGCTGATAGGCCGCCAGCGTCACAATCGCGAGGACGACGAAGACGAGCCACGGCCGCGTAGTCCGCGCGGCGCGCGCGGGTGTGCGCGCGGGCGCAGGGCGCGACGAGCGGGCTGGACGGCGCGGCGACATGACGATGAGCGATTGTAGGCTGGGCCCCGGCGTTTTCGACTTCTCGAAAACGCCTTAGGTTCGTCCGGGCACAAAAAAATCCGGCCGGGCTTCCGAAGAAACCCGGCCGGGTTTGGAGAACGAAGTCGCCGACGCGGGAACCCGCGCCGGCGATAGGTCAGCCTACCAGCTCACGCGCCACACGAGCTGAGCCGTCCGGGCTCCGCTCTGCGTGGACGTGATACGGAACGCGTTCGTGCTGGAGCTGGGGTTGATCGTGTTCGGGAAGTTCAAGGCCTTCGTCGCGTTGAAGACCTCGGCGCGCATCTCGAACCGCGCACGGCCCGGCAGTTGGAACTGCTTGGCGAGCGCGAAGTCCATCTCCCCGAACCAGCGACCCAGGAACCACAGATCCTGATTGCCGCAGTCGCCCGGGTAGAGGTAGCTGCACAAAGACCCATCCGCCATCACACCGCCAGCCGGCTTGAAGTAGTGGCCGGTCGGCTCGGTGCCGGGCGCATAGTAGCCGTTGAGCGCTTGCGTTTCATCCGTGCTGAACGCCTTGATGGTGTTCGTGTAGATCTCCTCGGGGAAGTTCCACACGGTCTGGGCGCCAGTGATCGGGTCGGTGACGAAACGCAGGACCGAGAGGTCCTTCTGCGCCTGCTTCAGCGTATAGCCGTCGCTGAGCTCGACGCCGCGCAGCACGAACGACTGGGTCTGGAAACGGGCCGTTCCGGAGAACGTCCAGCCGCCAGCGATGCCGTCGATCCACGCGTTGGTGTTCGCGCCGAAGCGCTTACCGCGTCCGAACGGAATGTCGTACGTCCAGAGCGTCTGGATCGCGTGCGGCACGCCCGAGGAACGCAGGTTGATGCGGCTCGTGTGCAAATCACCGAAGTTGCGGGTGTTGGACGAGATCCCCTGCAAGCCGGAGAAGTACCGGCTCCAGGTGTAGCCAGCCTGCACCGCGAGACCGGCCGAGAGCCGGCGACGCACTTGCAAGATGACCTGGTGGTTCAGGGGCTCGTTGTCGGAGTTCATGCCGACGTTCAGGTTGGTCACGTCCGGGTTCGCCACCCAGAAGTTACGCGGGTAGCCCAACGCGAGCGCGTTGTTGAAGTACCGCGTAGCCACGCCCGGCCCCACGTTGGCGGCCGCAGCCGAGCTGCTGTACAGGTTGCTCGCGAACTGCGACGGGTCCGGGAAATACGGATCCAGGTATCCGGTGAACGTCGCGTTCGTCCAGATGGCACCGACGTAGGCCGCCGGGTTGGCGACGTCCGTCGACTTGGCCAAGTGGGCCAGCAGGATCGGGAGCGGCTGCGTGCCCGCGCCCGTGTAGGCGAAGGTCGCACCCTTGCCCGCCAGGATGTTGGCGCGCAGGTTGCCCATGGCCTTCTCGAATTCACCACCCGGCAGGCCGACGCCCTGACGGCCGGTCAACCACGCGCCGCCGTTGGTCACGCCGCCCGGAGCAACGGCATCGTAGACGTTGACCACGTTGAGGTTGGTGAAGTTCCACGCACCGCGCGAACCGTTGTTGCCCTGGTAGCGGATCTCAACGACCGTGTCCTTCGTCAGGGCACGCTGGAAGCTGACGTTCCACGAGTCCGTGCTCGGCACCCCGATGGTGGGATCGAACAAGCTCGCGGTCTGATTGAGCGCACTCGCCGGGTAGCGCGGCGTGGGGTCGAAGGTCGGCGCGCCCAGGCGGCTCTTTTCGCGGAACAGCAAGGGGAACGATTCGCCAGCCGGCACGATCGGGAAGTCGGCGAGCGCCGTGCTGCGGGTCACGTTGATGTTCTGCCCCGGCTTGCCGCTGTAGGCGGTCAAGAAATTGCTCAACCGTTCACGGCTGTAGCTCCGCGAGTAGCCCACGTTGATGGTGGCCAGTTCCGGATCGCCAAGCAACGTCCGCAGGAAACCGTCCTGCTTGTTCGGACGCCAGGACACGCCGACGTTCGGCGCCAGGTTGTTGAAGTCCGTGTCATATCCCTTGGTGCTGGCGCTGTACTGAACGTACTGCGGCACCACGCCCGGCGCCACGTCAGCCGCGGTCGGGTTGTAGATATTGCACAGATAGTTGGTCGACGTTGTCGAGGTCCCGGCCGGGCCGTTGGCCAAGCCGCTCGCCGCGCCGCAGGCGTCCACGGCCGACATGCTCGAGAACACGCCGTTCTTGGAGGCAATCGGCATCTGGAGCTGGTAGCGGAGACCCGCCGTGATGGTCACCGTCGGTTTCACGCGCCACGTATCCTGCGCGTACGCCGAGTACTCTTCCTGGGTCATCGACGTGTACAACGGTCCGTTGTAGACATACGCGTCACCGGCGTTGTTCAGGTTCGCGGTCGCAATGATCGACGTGATGCGGCCGGTCAGCAATGCGTACAACGCGCGCGCGTTGTTCCGATCCCCGGTGCTGGAGCCCGGGAAGTTCGCCGCGGCGAACATGCCCGCCGTTTCGGCCGGGTCGAGAGTCTGGTTGAAGCCCAGATTCATGGCCGGAACGGCCTGCGTATCAAGGTTATCTCCGATAACGTGCGTCCAGTCCCCACCGAACGTGAAGCTGTGCGAGCCCTTCAAGTAGTTGAACTGGTCGGATACGACATAGACCGGCGTTTTCCCTGTGCTCGGGGTGTTGGCAAACGTCGACGTCGGCTGTGTCAGCCCGAAGCCCAAACCGCTCTGATTGCCCAAAAGGAAGGTTTGGCCGCCAAATGCGAACCCGCCCATCCAGTCGAACTCAGACGGCTGGATGTTCAGGAAGAAGTTGATGGGCGAATACTGCCAGCCGACGCGCGCCTCGTTGACGATCGCGGTGGACAGCGTGGAACGCAGCGAGATCGACGCCGACGTCCGGAACGAGTCCTGGATGCCGAAGGGCGTCAGCCCCGGGAACACCGGCTCGGCCGTGTTCAGCGTGTCCGGTCCGAGGAAGAACTTCTGGTAGTAGTAGGAACCCTGCAACCGGTGCTTTGGCGTGATGTTGAACGTGAGGTTCGTCGTCGGTGCATGGTTCGTGCTCTTGTTCGTTACCAGCCAGCTGTGCGTGGCCGTGTTCGGCGAGGTCACCAACTCGGTGATGTTGCCCAGGGACTGGGCGGCCCCCCGGATGTTGTTCAGGATCCGCGTGATGTCCGCGTCGGGCGTGGACACCTGGCCGAAGGTCTTGGCCAAGTCCAGCACGTTCACCGTGGTCTGCGAGCCGACGGCGCCGTAGGTGAAGTTACCATCCTGTGCCACCTGGCGGAGGAAGGTCCGGCCAGTGCGCTGCACTTCGTTCGGGTTGTACACCTCTTCCCAGTTGAAGAAGAAGAACGCCTTGCCGCGTCCGTCAAAACCCGGCAGAACGATCGGGCCGCCCACGCGGCCGCCGTAGGTGTAGCTGGTGTTCAGCGCTTTCGGGTTTCCCGCAAGCCGCGTGAAGTACGCGTTGCTGTTCAAAACGGCATTCTGGTAGTAGAGGTAGCCGCTCGTATCGAACTTGTTCGTGCCCGAGCGCGTGACGAAGCGGACCTGCACCGCGCCCTGACCGGTCGCGTCTGCGCCGGCGCTGGAGTTGGTGAGCGTCACTTCTTCGACCGCGTCGAGACGCGGCGTCACGAGCATGAAGAAGCCCTGATTGTTGTTCATCGCGTTGTTCGACACGCCGTCCAGGGTGATGTTCACGGTGTTGCTGCCCAGGCCGGTGACGTTCGAACCGTTACGCAAGTTGTTCGCGGAGCCCGTCGTGCTCACGCCCGGCAGGAAGGCCAGGAAAGCCAGCGCGCTGCGGCTGTTCCGGGGCAGCGTGTTCATGAAGTCAGCGGTCACCGTCTGCGAGACGGCGGGCGTCTCCGTGCGAACGAGTTCGCTGCCCGCTCGGACGTTGACAACCTCTTCGACCTTACCGATTTCAAGGGTGCTCGTAATGTTGTTGGTGGAACCGCCCACCAGTCGAACCTCAGTCTCGGACGTCTTGAATCCGGACAGGGTGACCGTTACTTTATAAGTGCCAATCGACAGGCCAGGGAACGAGTACGCGCCCTTGTCGTTGGTGACAACTGTCGGCAACTTTTCGCCGGTTGCCGTATTGGTGACTACCACGGTCGCGCCTGGGATCAGGCCGCCGTCCTTGTCGACCACGACGCCACTCAGCGTCGCGCTGCTCGAGCCGCCCTGTGCGAACACCGGTGATGCCACAAGTGCAAACACCAATGCCAGCGCGGACATCCATCCTAGTCTCTTCATTCCAGTCCTCCCCTAAGTCTCCCAAACCTGCAGGGATCGCCCATTAGGCATGGTTGCGACATTCTAGCCACAAGCGCACGAGGAGGGCAATCGGAATGTTCCATCCAATAATTTGGATAATCTGGACAAAAAGGGGCCCAGCCTAGCCCACTTTGTGAAGGGTCCGAATGACCCGTCCCTCCGGCTGGCCGGCCGCTCCGACGATGGCTCGGACGACATAGTCTCCCGGCTCCAACGCGCCCACGGGGATGGTCGCGGTCACATCGAACTTCCCTTCCTCGCTGGTCGGCGCCAGAACGCCCCTCACCTGCAGAAGGGCCGGACCGTTCGTCGTGCGCGACACCTCGAACACCACGCCCACCTGGGTGCCCGGCGTCCCACCGAATAACTGGAGGTAGGCCACCGCCGACGGCTCGGTCGAGAACTGAAGACGAGGCGAGAAGGTCCCAGCCCTCGAAACCCCAAGAAACAGGCCACCGATCTGCAGCGGTCCGGCCGTCGCCAGTTCAGCAATAATCTCGGATTCCACCAGACCGGTCCGCCCGTTCGCGTCGATGGCGCCAATACGAAGGCGGTACTTCCCAGGCGGCGCGCTCAATCCGACCGCCGCCGGCCAGGCCGTCAACTTGTCCGCTTCGCCCATCCAATAGTCAACGCCTTTGCCGTCCTCGTCGATCAGCCCGGCGGCCGCGGTCATGATCTTCGTCGACGGATCGACAGGCTCGAACAGCCCGATGACATTCACCTTGCCATTCGCCGTCCGCGTTGACGAGGCCGTGCTACGGAGCGGGAGATCGGTGAACGCGCGCCCGCTGCGAACCAGATCGAATGCCGTGGTCACGGTGGGCGTCGCCGACGGCCTCACCGCCGACTGAGATGGGGTCGCGCGCCCCACCACCACGTAAGGACGCCCTCGGAGTTCCACGTCCTTTCTGGTCGTCTTGATGCTGGCCACATGCGCCACGCCCACGCGCTCATCGGGTTCGGTGTCGAACGTCGCCATGTAGTAGCCCGACGTCTCACGCGCCATGCGAAACAGCCCCGGTTCCGTACCGGCCGACAGGTGGAACAACGGCGCGCCCGTCTGACTCCTGATGTTCTCGATCCCCTCTTGCGCGGACGCGATCGAATAGTCGGGATGGATGACGAACAGCTGCGCGCGACTCGCCGCCACAGCCGTGCCGACGCGCTTGAAATCATCGCCCGTCAAATAGCAGGCGCCACCCTGGCTGCTCACCCCGCCGCCGCCGGCCGCGGTCGGAACCCTGGCCGCTTCCGCCTGGCTGATCCCGGTCAGCGATGACGACAGGAACGCCACCACAACCGGCTGCGTGCTGCTCCGAGCCAACAGTTCGATGGTGGACTGGAGCGTCGACAAGGTGTCACGCGTCCGGCAAGGCGCATCCCCGATGGGCTGAATCGGACTGATGTTTGAGATGCCCGCCCGTAAACGGGCCCGGTCGGTGGTGAGGCCCACCTTGATGCCGCCGTGCGGAACGGTCACCAACGCCACCTGATCGGCCGGCGGGAGTTTGGTGACGAAGTCGCTCAGCATGCTGCGGATCTTCTGCTCCTGGCCGATCGGCATCGACTCGTCGTCAACGATGATGACGATGGAACGCGGCGCGGCCGCCACCGAGGCGATGTTCGTGTCGAACGCCGGCGCAACCGGGTCCGCTCCAGGCGCCGCCATGGCCGCACCCGACATGCCGCTTGTCGCCGTGACGAACACCAGCGTCTTGATCGGGCGGAGCTTTCCGTCGATGCGAAGCGTGACTTCATCCGGCTTGAGGTCCTGCACCGGCTCCCCAACGGCATTCACGACCGTAAAGTCCACCGACCCGACTTGAGTGGGCCTGTCCTGGCCCTGCTGTCCACCGAAGGCCCGTACGCCGATCACAAGCGCGCACACGGCGACGGCCGTCAGGGTCGCCGTCAAGGTCTGGTTGCTGATGAGCGACCGGCTCTTCGCCGTCGTTCGCACGTTCATGGTTGTCATAGTCATCATCTCAAGGTGGGGGTGATCAATAAGGTGGGCTGGCGCCTCCATGTTACCAACAAGGACGGCTGACCCCTCGAAAAACGTTAGACTGAGGCTCCGTGCGTTCGCCGAGAAAACCCCGCCGCGGGCCGACCCCACCCGTACCGGCCACAAACAGTCGCCGCAGCCTGTTAGTCGCGATTTCCATGGTCCTGGGCGGTCTGACCCTGGCGCTCTACGCTCAGATCAGAGGGCACGCGTTTCTTGATTTCGACGATGCCACGTACGTCGTAAGGAACGCCGCGATACGCACAGGTCTGACGGCGGCCAGCCTGTCTTGGGCGTTCACTACGTCATACGCCGGCAACTGGCACCCGCTTACGTGGGTCTCCCACATGTTGGACGTTCAGCTCTACGGAATGGACGCCGGCTGGCACCACCTGTCGAACCTGTTTATCCACGTCCTGACGACGGTCGTCCTGTTCAGGGTGTTCGCGCGGATGACGAAGTCGGTTGGCGCGAGCGCCTTCGTCGCCGCGCTATTCGCACTGCACCCGCTGCATGTGGAGTCAGTCGCATGGGTCGCCGAGCGCAAGGACGTACTGAGCGGCCTCTGGTGGGTGATCACCATCGGCGCGTACGCCGCGTACGCGCGCGACCAGCGGCTGTGGCGCTATGGCGCCGTGGTCGTCGCGTTCGGCCTCGCGCTCTTGTCCAAGCCGATGGCGGTGACGCTGCCGTTTGTGCTGTTGCTGCTCGACGTATGGCCGCTCGCGCGGTGGCGCGGGATAGACGGCGGTATCGCGAGTTCGGCCGTGCTGCTTAAGGAAAAAGTCCCGCTTCTTCTGATGGCGGCAGCCTCCGCCATGATCACGTTTGTCGCGCAGCGGCAAGCGGGCGCCGTCCAGTCATTCGACGCATTCCCGTTCGTACGCCGCGTCGCGAATGTACCGGTCGCGTACGTCCATTACCTCTTCACCACGTTCTGGCCCGTGGATCTGGCGGTGCTCTATCCGTACCCCGCATCGATCCCGATCTGGCGCGCCGCGAGCGCCGCGACGCTGCTCGTTATTGTTACGGCGTGGGCGTTCCGTTCGCTCCGCACGCGGCCATATGCGCTGGTCGGCTGGCTCTGGTTTCTCGGCACGCTCGTGCCCGTGATCGGCATCGTCCAGGTGGGCAGCCAGCCGTATGCGGATCGCTACATGTACCTCCCGGCGATCGGCCTCTTCATCATCGTCGCGTGGGAGGCGGCGCGGTTAACAGCGGCGCGACCGGCGTGGCGACCCTGGCTGGCGGCGATCGGCGCGCTCATCGTCCTGGCATCGGCTGCGGTGACCTACCGTCAGATCGCCTACTGGAAGAACGACGTGACGTTGTGGGAACGTGACGTCGCGGTCACCGTCGACAACTACCGGGGACAGACCAATCTCGGCCTTGCACTCGCACAAGCCGGATCCCGCGATCGAGCGTTGGCGGCCTATCGGGAGGCGCTCCGCCTGAACCCGAAGTCCCCAAAGACGCACAACTACCTTGGTCTGCTGTTAGCCGACATGGGCGATCATGACCGCGCGGCCGGCGAGTTTGAAGCTGCGCTGACACTCCTGCCGCAGTTCGCGGAGGCCCGCAACAACCTGGGACTGGTGCGCCTGGCGCAAGACCGGTTGGACGACGCGATCGCCGAGTTCGATCGCGCGGTGCAGTTGAATCCGGCGTTCGGAGAAGCGCATAACAATCTGGGCAGTGCCTCCGCGCAGCAAGGCAATCTCAATCGCGCGATTGTCGAATTCGAAGCAGCCGTGCGCTTTCAGCCGGGCGTGGCCGAACCCCACGCGAACCTGGCTGTCGCGCTCGTCGACTCCGGCCGGCCGCGAGAGGCGCTTCCCCACTTCGAAACGGCCGTTCAGTTGGGCGGCGACCCAGTCCGGATCCACTACGCCTGGGCCAGCGCGCTCGCGGATCTGGGAGACCGGACGGGCGCGATCGCACACCTGACGACCGTACTCAAGATCGATCCCGCGCACGCGGACGCGCAGAAGGCGCTCCGCACTCTCACGGGGAAATAGACCTCATCGCCCGCGCCCGTTCGCGGACGGCGCGCGAATGTCGGCCAGCGCGCGACGTGCGCGGGTGTGCGCCGGGTCGAGTCGCAATGCCGCTTCCAGATAGAGAATTGCACGCGCGGTGTCGCCTTGAACGGCGTACGCCATGCCGAGGGCGTACTGCCACTCCGCCCGATTCGGTTCCAGCCGAACGGCCTCGAGAGATTCACGCGTCGCGTCCTCCATGCGGCCCAACTGCGCGAATGCCGCGGCCAGATTATTGTGAAGTTGGGCCTCGGCCGGCCGGCGCCGAACCGCTTCGGTCAAATGGACGATGGCTTCGTCCACTTCGCCCCGCTCCATCAATAGGATGCCGAGACCGTTGCGGGCGTCGGCATAGTCGGGCATCAGCCTCACGGCTTCGCGGTACTGCGCAATCGCCTCATCCGGTTGGCCGAGCCTGACGAGCGCCAACCCAAGATTGTTGTGCGCCTGGGGCAGGTCGGGCTGGATCTGGATCGCCCGGCGGTACGCCGCGGCGGCTTCGCCTTGGCGGCCCGCATCGGCGTAGCTCGTGCCGAGATTGTTGTACGCGCGGCTGTTGTTTACCGTCACGGCGACCGCGCGCTCCCACAACGTAATGCCATCGGCCCAGTAGCCGGCCTGGACGCGAGTCGCGAAGGCACACGCCGCAACGATCACGACAGCCGCGGCGATCAACGCGCGTCGAGGAATAGAGATCCGCTGCGCGAGTGCGGCGCCGGTCCAGACCGCCGCCACAAACAGGCCGATGCTCGGGAAGTAGGTATAGCGATCCGCGTGGGCCGCCCCGCCGATTTGTACCAGGCCAATCACCGGCACGAGGGTGCCGACGAACCAGAACCAGCCGACTGCAAGGTACGGCTGCGATCGCGCTCGACGCAGGATCACGGCCGTCGTCACGGCGAGCATCACGAACGCGGCCGCCGCCACAATGGCCGAGGGCGAAGTCTGATACGGATACAGCACCGCCAGGTTCGCCGGCCACACCGTCTGCCGCAAGTAGATCACGTACGCGGTCAGCGTGTTCATAATCCGTACGGTGAATGGGACGGCGTCCAACGATGAAATCGCGCCGCCCTGTTGCTGCGCGATGGCCGTGGCCGCGCTCGACAGCATCGCAAGGACAAAGAACGGAATCTTCTCGCGGACGACGTGCCACCACGCGACCGCGGGCTGCCCGTACGCGGGCGGGGCGAACCCGGCAAGCCGCCCAAGCGGCCAGATATCGAGCAGGAGCAGGACGAAGGGCAACGTCACGTACATCGGCTTCGCCATCAACGCGAGCGCGAACAGGAGTCCCGTGCCGGCGTAGCGGAGCACGCCCGGGCGCCGAACATAGCCGGCGTAGGCCCACATCGTCAGGAGCGCGAAGCCCGTGCTCAAGACGTCCTTTCGCTCCGCCACCCAGGCGACCGATTCCACGTGCAGCGGATGCAGCCCGAAGAGCGCCGCCACGAGTCCGCTTCGAAACACCGATCCGGTCAGTCGCCGGCAGACCAGCCAGAGCAGCAGGACATTGATCGTGTGCAGCACGAGATTGACGGCGTGGGGCGGACCGGGGGTCAGACCGAAGATCTGCACATCAACCATGTGCGAAATCCAGGTGAGCGGGTGCCAGTTGGCGGCGTAGCTGGTGGTAAATGCCCAGACGATGCCGGCCCAGGTCAGACCTGCACGGACGTGCGGATTGTTGGTGACGTAGACCTGATCGTCAAGACTGACGAAGTTGAAGTGCCGCACGGGCGCGTACGCGGCCAGCGTCACGGCGACGAGCGCGAGCACGATCCACACGGCGCCGCCCTGCCACCCAGAGCGCGCCGCTTCGTCGGTCGCGGATCGGCCGCGCTGCCGATCGGCCCGCGGTTCCGTTCGAGTGGTTTCGCGCCGATGGCGTCGCCCACGTTCGTTGGTCGGCGGCACGGCGGTGAGCATATGACATCTTTATGCGGGGGGACTTCGTCCCCGCCGCACGTCAGCATTAGGCGGAGGGGCTCCGCCCCTGCCGCACCTCCCCTACGCGCCCACTCGTCCAGTCCGGACCGAGTCGCGCGAGCGATCAGCGAGCGCGCCTGGCGAATGAGCCGAGACGTGCCTGAGTGTTCTTCACTGGAGGCACGTCGAGCGAGTGAGCCAGTCAGGGGTCTGGGGACGAAGTCCCCAGAGTAATAATGATCGGGCATGCCGCGCCCTGCCAGACAACCGCTCCCGTGGTGGAAACGCGTCATCTTTTCCCTCATCCCGGTCGTCGTTCTGGCTGCCGGCATCGAGGGAGCCGTGCGGCTTGCGCATTTGGATCGCCCCGCCATCCAGTCAACGCCGCTGCCTGAGGAACTCGCCGGATTGATTCAGCTGGACCGGGAACTGTTCTGGTCGCTGCGTCCGGACACGCACACGACCTGGCGCGGAACGCAGGTTTCGGTGAACCATCAGGGTACGCGCGGCGCCGACATCGCTCAGAAACACCCGGGCGAGCTTCGGATCCTGTCGCTCGGCGAGAGCACGACGTTCGGCGTGAATGTGTCCGATGACGAGACGTACTCCGCGCGCCTGGAGCAGTTTCTGCAGGCGACGCGTCCGAACGGCCGCGTCACGGTCATCAACGCGGGCGTGTCCGCGTACTCATCGTTTCAGAGCGTGACCTACCTCGAACAGCGGGGCTTCACGTTCCAGCCCGACGTAGTGCTCTTCTATCACGAGGTGAACGACTATCTCCCGACCTCGCTTCGCGACGCCAGCAACAACGAAATTGGCGTGGTGCAGACTGATCGGGAGCTCTACGAGTCGCGAGCCGGACGAGGCCATCGTGCGCTCATGCAATGGTCGGCCGTGTACCGATGGCTGAGCTATTCGCTGGCGCAAGCCAGAATCCGCAAGTTCGATCGGCCGGACGTGAAAAGTCCGCTGCTCGGCATCGGCTTGCCCGGCTACGAGTTGAAACCGCTGCTCGCGCCCGTTGCGAAGGACGGTAGCAGCCCGACGCCTCAGAACGAAAAGGCAATGGGCCGGCGGGTGACAGACGAGGAGCGGCGGGCCAATCTTGAACGGCTGGTGTCGCTATGCAAGCAGCACGGGGTGGCGCTTGTCATCCTGCACCCGTCATATCGCGATTCTTCACGGCACACCTGCGTGCTGACGCAGTTCAGCGCCGCCAACGGCGTGCCGCTCTTCGAGACGTTCGATTCCCTGCACCCGCCTGACGTTTCCCCACGAGTGGTTTTTACGGACGCATGGCATCCCGGGCCGGAGGCCCATGCCACGCTGGCCAGGGACCTCGCCATGTTCCTGGTCGCGCACGTGCCCGCCGTCCGCCCAAAATAAAAATTGATGAATCGTCGGCCTGCCCCTACTGTGCTGAAGGTAACAGTCGATAAGCCAAAAGAGTAACTGTCGTTAGTCAATCGCCAAATTGATAGGAAGAACGAGCGTGGCCCTGAAATCCGCGGCCTGGAATTTGCTCGGCGCTCTCACTGGATTGACCCTGGGGTGGATCGCGGTGGCGACGCCCCTTGCGGCGGTGTTCGCACCGGCGCGCGTCACATGGGATGCCACTGGCTGTCCTGCGGGCACCTACACCATAGTCTCGACAGCTCACAAGATTGGGGGCGCCGAAACGTTCTCCGCGACGACCACCGGCGTCCAACTGCCGCGGTCCACGTTCATTCAGGAATTTGCGAATCTGCCCCCCGGCGGGTACTCGGTGTCCGCGAACGTGCAAGGCGATAACGGCACCGTGTTCGCGGCAAGGCCCCAGATCATCCAGGCGACGCAGCCGCCTCTGGCGCCTTTGGGCGCCAGGGTCAAATCTGGACGTCGGGGCCCTGCGACCACCGCGCCATCGGCAGGCGGCACCGTGCGGCCGCGCGGTTCGTCCTTTCAATCGAGCAGCCTCGCGGCGTCGCACGTGGCCGGGGGAACAGCGCCAACGATGCGTTCAGCGCCCGTGACTGTGGGCCCACCAGACGGCTGGCAGGAACGTTCCCTGCTCGAAATCCGCCGTCTCCTCGTCGACGCCGGCGAGGTGAACTGGCGCCGCATCGAGGTGCTCGACACTGACGGGGACGGCGTCATCGACGCCGCCGCGATTGAGCTGGCCGCGGGCGACATCTATATATTGATGATGCACGGCCGGTAGTATTGTTGAGGAATGACTCGACGCGTTCTGCTTGCCACTGTCCTCGGCTGCTCGGCCATCGTCCTCTCACCGATCGTCATTGCCCAAACACAGGCGCCGGCGGAGGTGCCACGCGCCGTCCGGCGCGATGTACCAATGACGAACGCGATCCGGCGAGCGTTCGACGCCGGCACGCGTGATTGGACGGGCCGGCCGGGCCCGAACTACTGGCAGTTGCAGACCGACTACACGATCAATGTGAGCCTGGATCCGGCGACGCAAACGCTCACAGGCACCGAGACAATTCTGCTGCGCAACAACAGTCCGCAGGACTTGCCCACGATCACACTGCGGCTGGATCACAACATCTTCCGGACGCGCGTCCCGTTTGCGTCGAGCTGGGTACCCGGCGAAATCACGGAGGGCATGGTCGTCACGAAAATTGCCGTGAACAACACCGCCATCGATCTGGCGCCGGCGGCGGGCGGCGGAGGTGGTCGCGGCGGCGCGGGCGGCGGCGCGCGCCGGTTGTCGGCCTCCAACCTCGACAAGACCGTCGCGCAGATTTCACTGGCTGAACCGATCCCCGCGAAAGGATCGGCCACGCTCGAAATTGCCTGGCACACCAAGCTGCCAAGCGGCCCGGGCAGCGGCCATCGCATGATTCAGCGCTATGAAGATCGCCTGTTCCAGCCGACGCAGTGGTACCCGCGCGTAGCGAAGTACGACGACTTGCGCGGGTGGGACACGAACCTCTATCTCGGGCCGTCCGAGTTCTACAACAACTTCGGACGCTTTGACGTCAAGATCGACGTGCCCGCCGGCTGGATCGTCAGCGGTACCGGCGTGCTGCAGAACCCTCAGGAAGTACTGACGGCGAAAGCGCGCGATCGCCTCTCCCACGTCCTCGAATCCGACGAAGTCCTCACGATTGTCGGTGACGATGAAGTGGGACCTGGGCAGGCGACCGCCACGGGCGATCGCCTCGTGTGGCATCACGTCGCCGAGATGGTGAATGACTTCGCGTGGGCGACCGCGCGGAAGTACACCTGGAAAGCGACGCGGGCCACGATTCCCGGCAAGGGCCCGGTGCCGATTCACATGGTGTACGAGCCGGCCCGGGCCGCGCAGTACGCTAACGCCGGCCCCGTCGCGCGCCATGCACTCGAGTTCTATTCGAAACTCTGGGCGCCCTATCCGTTTCCACAACTCACGCTGCAGGACGGGCCGAGCGCCGGCATGGAATACCCGATGGTCATCAACGCCAACCAGGGCGCGGCCGATCACGAGACCGGACACCAGTGGTGGCCGATGATGGTCGGCAATAACGAAACCTGGTACGGCTGGATGGACGAGGGTTTCAATCAGTACATGAACATCCTCTCGGGCGCGGACTCGCGCGGTGCGGCGCCCAACCTGAACCGGCAGGGCCAGAGCTACGGCTCGATGAGCGGGCAGGAAACCGAAGCGCCGATGATGTGGAACGCGAACTACGCGGGCAGCGGCTACAGTTATCAGACGTATTCGAAAACGCCGCTCATGCTCTCGATGCTGGGCGGCATTGTGGGTGACGCCGAAGTGCAGCGCGCGATGAGCGAGTACACGAAGGTGTGGGCGTTCAAGCACCCGTCGCCGTGGGACTACATCTTCTTCATGAACAACCAGCTCAAGCAGGATTTGAACTGGTTCTGGTACTACTGGCTCTGGACGACCGAGTCGGTCGACGGATCGATCGCGAACGTCACGACGGCTGGGGCCCGCACGACGGTGACGGTTCGCCAGGCCGGCCAAATGCCGTCGCCTGTCGTGCTGCGCGTGCAGTTCGCGGCCGAGGGTCCTGCCCTCAAGCCGATGGCCAACGCGAAGATCGAAGGCGCCTCCGCGCTGGTCACCTGGCCCGTGGACGTGTGGTTCGGCGGCAAGCGCACATTCGACGCCGTGCTGGATTTCGGCGGACGCACCATCACCAGCATTCAGCTCGATCCCGGATGCCGATTCCCGGATCGCGATGCGAGCGACAACGTCTGGCCGAAAACGCCGACCGCCCCGCCCGCCGGCGGCGCCCGACCCGCCGGCACCTGCGGCGGGTAAGGGGTCAGACCTGGGGGTCAGACCTGGGGGTCAGACCTGGGGGTCAGACCCGGGGGTCAGACCCGGGGGTCAGACCCGGGGGTCAGACCCGAGGGTCAGACCCGAGGGTCAGACCTGGGGGTCAGACCCGAAGGTCTGACCCCTTCTTGACACGCGTCGCACTGCACGCCAAGTCGCCCATGTGGCTCGAGAGGATGCCGGCCAGCGTGTCCGCGTCCTTGAACTTGGCCACGAATGAGAGCTCGCCTTCGTCGCTCTTGATCACGAACGTCAGCTTGCCGTCCGTGAACTCGCCGGCGAGCGGCATGTCGCCCATTTGATCCGAGGACAAGGTGCCGGTGACCTTCTTGCCGTCCTTGGCATCCACCTTGAGATCGAGCGCCAGCACCAACCGGCCGTGCGGCGTTTCCGCATCAATCTGCCACTTCCCGGCAACGGTCGGAGCCTTTTCGGGCACGGATTGAGATTGACTCGCGGCGCGAGCCGTCAGACCGCCAGCGATGGATAGCGAGACAACGGCGATAACGAAGCGTGCGTAATCGAACTTCATGATGGGTCTCCTTATGGGGTCAGGCTGAAGCCTGACCCCTCATTCCTTTAGCACGACGATCGGATCGATGCGGCTGGCGTGACGGGCGGGCACCCAACTGGCGATGGTCGCGGCCGCCAGGAACAACACGACGACGCCGGCCATGAGTTGAAGTTCGGACGCCTGGCCGCTGAGTGCGCCGGGATTGATCATCAATGCGGCCGCGCTGCCCGCGGCCATACCCAGCAGGACGACCCGCATCGTGTCGGCGAGCAGCGACCGGATCACGTCCACTGACGTTGCGCCAAGCGCGACGCGCGTGCCGATCTCCTTGCGCCGCTGCGCGATGCCATACGCGACCACGGCGTAGATACCGACACCGACCAGGAGCAGAAGCATCGGTCCGAGCACGCCGAACATCCGTGCCGGAATCTTCCTGAAGACGAGATTCGAATCCACGTGCTCGTTCAACGTCCGCACGTTGTAGACCGGCAACGTCGCGTCCAAATCGCGCACGATGCGTCGTACGTCAGCCGTGACGTTCTTCCCAGATCCGCCGCGCGTCCGCACATGCACTTCCGCCATGGGCGATGGACGATCGCGCCAGGAGAGGTAAATGAACGGCTTCGGTGCTTCGCCAAACGCCTCATACAAGGAGTCGCGGACGACACCGGCGATGACAAACTCCGCGCCGGCAGTCGTAATGCGCCGGCCGAGCATGCTCTCGATGGAGCCCTGGGTCTTCAGACCCAGGGTCGCCGGGTCTGAAGACCCGGCGCTCCAAATCTTCACAAATGTCTCGTTCACGATCGCCTGTGGTGCCGGACTCCTGTCGCGTAGACCGGCGAAGTCCTTCCCGGCCAGCATCGGAATGCCCATCGTCTGGAAGTAACCCGGCGTGACCGTGTTCGTCAGCGCCTCATCCAGCGTGCCGTCCGGCCTTGCGCGACCGTCAATCGCGAACCTGCGAGATGGCATCCCGTGGATGTCTAGCGGCACGGACGTCGCGAGCGCGGCGGCTTCGATGCCTGGTGAGGCCTGCAACCCATCGAGCAGGCGGGCCGAGAAATCCATCGCCGAGGATTCAGTCGCCTGGTTGCGTCCGCGCAAATCGTAGGTCGCCAGCAACACGCCCTCGCGCGTGAAGCCGGGATCCGTGGTGCGCGTGTCGTTGAAGCTCTTGAGAAACATCGCCGAGACGACGAGCGCCACCATCGCGACGGCGACCTCGAGCGCCAGCAGCACGTCTCGCAGCGTGCTGCGTCCGGCCGCGGCGCCGCCGGCGCGGAGCGACGACTGCGGATTGATGCGCGACAACTGCAGCGCGGGCGGCAGGCCAATCACCAGGCCCGACACGACGCCGAGCGCCGACGCAAACGCGAGGCTGACCCAGTCCACCTGCGTGAAGAACGTCAACTGGAGCCCGCCCGGCGTCGGCAACGGCACCGCTCGCAGCGCGTTGGTACCCCACACGGCGAGCGCGACGCCGCCCAGCGCACCCAGCAATGTGAGCACCAGGTTTTCCGTGAGGATCAGGCTGATGACGCGCCACCGGCCGGCGCCCAGCGCCAGCATCAGGCCGACTTCTTTTCGCCGCACGCTCGCGCGCGCGAGGACCAGATTGGTCGTGTTGCCTGCGACCACGACGAGCACGAGCAGCATCGCGCCCTGCAGCATGGCGAGCGCGGCCATCAGCGACTGCTGTGGCCCGCGCGGCGACTGCCACTGCGGCAGGACCTCCGCGCGGACAGTGGCATTGGAGTCGGGATATGCGGCCGCCAATGCCTGCATCGCCGCGTCGAGATCGCGCTGGGCGTCGGCACGCGAGGTGCCGGGCGCGAGCGCCGCAAGCGCCATGTAGCCGCGCTGGCTTCGACTGTCGAGTTCGCGCGTGCCCTCGGCAATCAGAGGCACGGCGGTCGCCGGCAACCAAAGGTCGAACGTCAGACCCATGACGGTGCCCTGAAATCCGGCCGGGGCGACGCCGGCGATCGTGAACACGCGGTCGTTTACGCGAAGGTTTCGTCCCACGACATCGGCGGCGCCGCCCAAACGCGATTGCCAGAACCGATGCGACACGATCGCGACGGCCGTCGCGCCAGGCTGAGCCGTGTCGTCGCCGTCGATCAGCCGGCCCGCCGCGGCGCGAAGGCCGAGCGCCGAAAAATAGTTCCCGGAGACCAGCAACCCGTACGTGCGATCCGACCAGTCGGCGGCGCCTACGTTGAGCGGCGCCATCCGGAACGCGATGACGTGCTGAAGCACGGACAGCCGCGCGGTCAAATCCTTGTATTCCGGCCACGAGAGCCCGGGGTACGCACCCATCTCGCCGCGGACTTCGACCAGGTAGAACCTTCCGCTGCCCGAGACGCCTGCGATCGGCGTGAGTACCCGTGACTGAATCCATGAGAACACCGTCGTGTTCACGCCGATGCCAATCGCGATCGATCCAATGATGACCGCCGACAGCACCGGCGATTTGCCAATCTGCCGGAACGCCCGCCGAATGTCGCGCGCGAGGCTGACGATGATCATCGTCCGTGCATTTTCAGTAGCGCGCTGTACAACGGGCCGCCGTAGAACCGGAGAACCGCGGCGATCACGACAAATGCAATGACGGCGATCACGACGCCGGTGGTGGGTTGTCGGCTCATTGGACGGCAGCGTAGCGCGCGCTCGCTGAACCAGAGATGAATGAGGGTGTTCAGCCCCCGTTCATCTGTCTTTGCGCTATAACGGTCCGATGCGTGTGCTCGTCGTCGAAGATGAAGCGCGTCTGGCGCGGCAGTTGGCCGCCGCGCTTGGCGAGGCGGGCTACGCCGTTGATACGTCGCCGGATGGCGCGCACGCGGACTTTCTTGCACGCACCGAGCAGTACGATGCGGTCGTGCTGGATCTCGGATTGCCCAAAATCGACGGATTGACGGTCCTGCGCTCGTGGCGAGACGCCGGCTTAAGCCTGCCCGTGCTTGTGCTCACGGCTCGCGGCAGCTGGCACGAAAAGGTGCTCGGCATTGACGGCGGCGCCGACGACTACATGTCGAAGCCCTTTCAGATGGAAGAAGTTCTGGCGAGGCTTCGCGCGCTGATTCGGCGCGCCAGCGGGCAAGGTGCGCCCGAACTGCGTTGCGGCCCGCTGGTGGTGGATCCACGCGGTGCCCGTGTGACGCTGGATGGACAGCCGGTCAAACTGACGAGTCACGAGTTCCGGGTTCTCTCCTACCTGATGCATCACCGCGATCGCGTGGTGCCGCAGAGCGAACTGGCCGAGCACATCTACGCGCAGGACGCGGATCGCGACTCGAACACGGTCGAGGTCTTCATCGCCCGATTGCGTCGGAAAGTCGGCGCGCCGCTGATTGAGACCGTGCGCGGTCTCGGGTATCGCATGCAGGAACCATCCGCGGCGACTGGCGCGGGCCGCTGATGGCCACGCCCTTGTTGTCGTTGCGCGCGCGGTTGCTTCTCGGCGCCGTGCTCTGGACAATCGGCCTGTTCACGGCCACCGGCGTCGCGTTCACGCACACGATGCTCCTCCATTCCGGCGCGCCCGGGTTTTTTCACCACATCTTCATGTACTTCACCGCCAGTTCGGCGTTCGCGGCGGCGTGCATGCTGGCCGGCTTCATTCAAGTCCGTCGAGGCTTGTCGGCGGTCTCGCAGGTCCGCGAACGTTTGGCCGACGTGCACGCCGGCCGGGAACGCCGCATGCACGGCGACTACCCCTCCGAGGTGCAGCCGCTCGTCTCGGATCTCAACCGCCTGCTCGAAGCGCGCGACGAGAGCATTGCGCGAGCGCAGGCCAAGGCCGGCGATCTCGCGCACGGTCTGAAAACGCCGCTCGCCGTTCTCGCGCAGGAGGCCGACCGCGCGGGCACCGCTGGACTGGCGGAAATCGCCGTCGCCATTCGCGAGGAAGTGGAACGCATGCGACGACAGATCGACTACCACCTGGCGCACGCGCGAGCGGCGGCGTCCGGCGCCACTCCAGGCGCCCGCGCCAACGTGGCCGAGACGGTCGCCGGACTGACGCGCACGCTCGAGCGGCTCTATCTCGATCACGGCCTCACCATCACCACTGAGATCGACCCGGCGCACACCGTTCAGGGACAGCGCGAGGACCTCGAAGAAATGCTGGGCAACCTGCTGGACAACGCGTGCAAGTGGACTCAAAAGCGCGTCGTCGTGCGGTCCGCTCTGGAGACGACCGTCGTGGTGATTACGGTGGATGACGATGGCCCGGGGTTGGATCCGGCGATGCGGGAGAGCGTCTTGAAGCGCGGTGTACGCGCGGACGAAGCGGCACCGGGTTCAGGTCTTGGCCTGGCCATCGTGCGCGAGCTCGCGGCGTTGTATGGCGGAACGATCGCGCTCAGCGCCTCACCGGAGGGCGGCCTGCGGGCGACGCTGAGACTTCCAGGAGGAGCCTAGGTACAGGTCAGAGGTCAGGGTCAGGAGCAAGTACCCCTGACCTCTGACCTCTGACCTCTGACCTCTGACCTCTGACCTCTGACCTCTGACCTTTGCCCTTTGACTTTATTTGGCTCCCAACTGCGCAGCGTAGGCGGCGCCGTTGTAGAAGAGCCAGTCTTCCTTCACCTTGCCGCCTTCCAATCTCATGAGCTCAAAGAAGCGGGATGTGACCTTCTTGCCGGTCTTCTTCATACCCATCGACGGCATGTCGCCGGTGTTGGTGCCCTCGAACGTGCCGGTAATGACGACGAAGTCGCCGGCGGCCCACGTGTTGGCGGGCGTAATCTTCACGTCCGGAAAGGCGCTGAACATTTCGCGGGCGCTCGCCAGGGATTCCTTCTTGCCCAAATCCTTCGGCCGCGCGATTTCAATGCTCTTGTAGTCGTCCGGCGTCATCGCGGTGAGGGCTTTGAGGTCGTGTTTGTTGAGCGCGTCAAAGATCGCCAGTGCGGCGGCGACGTTGGCCTTCTCGGTGTCATCGTTTTTCGCGATGACGACCGTGGCCGACGCGCCGGTCGCCTTCTCGGCTTTGCGCGCGGGCGCCGGATTGAGACCGAGTTGCGCCATCATCGTGCCTTCTTCGATAAACGACGTCTCACGGACGGCTTTGGATCCGGTCGCGTCCAACTCGATCAGGTGCGCCATGAGGAGGCCAATGGGCTTGCCCGTTGCCGGTGCAGGTTTCCCGTCGGGGCCCGGAGGCATCGGACCTGTGTTCGTGCCGGTGTACAGCACGACGGCGGCGATCTTGTCGCCGTTGGCCAGGATGACTCGGGGTTCGCCCTTGCGATCCGGAAAGCCGGCCTCCTCGGCTTTGGCTTGCGCGATGATGTTGGCCGCACCGGTGAGGGCCGGCTGGGCCGAGTCGGCCACACTGGCCGTGGCGTTGGTGTCGAAGCACGCCTGCAACGTGTCATAGGCCTTGTTGTTAAACGCGGCCCAGCAATCCTGGTAGAACTGCACACGCGCCTCAGCCGTTTTCACGACGGGCGGGGGGGGCGGTGGCGGCGCAGCCGGCGCAGGCTCCGAACAGGCAGCGGCGCCGGCGATCAGGGCGGCCCCTGCAAGCGCCCATATTCCAATGCGACGAGACAGCAACATCAGCTTCATAAGGACCTCCGAAAAGGGAACCGGGACAGGGCGAATGCTAACACCGGCATCAAATCCTGCCGGAATTTGCTAAAAAGCCTCAAATGAGCACAATTAGTGTAATTGACAACATTTTTAGCCTAAATTAGATACTTTTTATGTTATAATTGTCTGTCCTTATTCCCAGGAGCACACTGACATGGCTACGACGCTGCGCGACTTCCTCGAAATCCCCTACGACAAGCTCGAAGAGATGAACCTGGCGACGAAAGAGGCCCGGTTGAACCGCACGCCCACGCACAAGCTGCGGGAGAAACATGCGAAATACCTGACCGACGAAAAACGGGTCAAAGCCGTCACGGTGTGTTTCTCGGACCTCGAGGGCCGGCTGCACATGCTGGACTACGACAAGAAGTTCCTGTTGAAATCGGCGGACAACCTCACGTTCGACGGGTCGTCGATTCGCGGCTTCTCACAGCAGGCCGAGTCCGACCTCCGGCTCGAGATCGACTGGCCGGCGATGTACTGGCTGCCATCGGATGTCTTCGGACCGGGCAAGGTGCTCGTGTTCGCCGACGTGCTCGAGAAGGACGGCACGGCCTATCTGGCCGACATGCGGCTCAAGCTGAAGACGTTCACGCAGAAGCGGTTCGAGAAGGACGGCATCTACTTCAACGCGGCGAACGAAATTGAAGGCTTCCTGTTCAAGGGCCGGGACGCCGAACGGCACTATCACGAGACCGGCGGCTTCGAGTTCATCAGCACCGGCGGGTATTACCACTCGCTGCCCGGGGATGCCCTGCGAACGTTCATCGACACGGCGGCTGAAGTGCAGCGCGCCATGGGTTTCGCGAACGAGAAGGACCACCCCGAAGTGGCGCCGTCGCAGTTCGAAATGAACTACTCGTACAGCGAAGTGAACATCGCGGCCGATCAGGTTCTGCTCTACAAACTGATCTGCCGGCAGGTGGCGGCGCGCCTGGACATGACCGCGTCGTTCCTGCCCAAGCCGGTCACGGGCGTGAACGGCAACGGCATGCACACCAACCTGTCGATCGCCCAGAAGGGCAAGAACCTGTTCTTCGACCCCAAGGGTCAGGACAAGCTCTCCAAGATGGGTTGGAACTTCATCGATCGCGTGCTGGCGAGCGGTCAGGAGATCTGCCTGGCGTTCAATCCGAGCGTGAACGCCTATCGCCGTCTCGACCCGCACTATGAGGCGCCGAACCAGATCAAGGCGTCGGCGGTCAATCGCGGCGCCATGGTCCGCATTCCAATCGGCAACGAGAAGTCGATGCGCATTGAAATCCGATCGATCGCACCGGACGCCAATCCCTATCTGGCGCTGTACCTGGCGCTGCGCACGGGACTCGAAGGGCCGAAGGGCGAGCCGAACGGCGATGCGAAGCGCGAGCGCACGAAGTTCCTGCCGGACAATATCTACGACGCCATCCGCCTGTTCCGGGGCAGCAAGCTGATGAGCGACCTGCTCGGCGCCGAAGTGCATCAGCGCTTCATCGACCTGAAAAGCGCGCAGGCAGACCGGTGCCCGCGGGCGCTGGGCTCGCGGATCAAGACGTCCGAAGTGCAGTTCCACCACGAGGTCACCAACCAGTACCTCTGGAGCCAGTTCTAGACGGGCCAAGCTTGTCAGGTAGGCCGGGTTCTGCGGACCCGGCCTACCTAGTCCCGCTGCCTTCATCGCTTCTCACATGAAGAATGAAGGCCTGCCCCCCACAATCCGCTCGCCTACCCCAGCCGTAGGGATCAACTGGAGGCACATGTGGTGCCGCCAGGAGAACCCTCATGAACAAGACATGGACCGTGGCGATCGTCTGCGCGGGGCTCGCAGTCACGTTCGCGCTCTCACCCGTCAAAGCCTCGAGTCATCGCGAAGCGCCGCTCATCAGCCAGGACCCCCTGGCGGACAACACAGACCTCTACGCGTTCGTCAGCCCGACCACGCCGGACAAGGTGACAATCATCGCGAACTTCATTCCGCTCGAGGCGCCCTACGGCGGACCGAACTACTACAAGTTCGACGATAACGCGCTGTACGAAATCAAGATCGACAACAACGGCGACGCGCGCGAGGACGTGACGTTTCAGTTCAAGTTCAAGACCACCGTCCGTAATCCGAACACGTTCCTCTACAACACCGGCACGATCGCCTCGCTGGATTCGCCGAACTGGAACGTCCGGCAGTCCTACACGGTGACGCGCGTCGATGGGGACAAACGCCGCAACCGGTCGACCGTGCTCGGCGCCAACCTGCCCACGCCACCGGTGAACATCGGCCTCAGATCGACACCGAACTACGAAGCGTTGGCCTCGGCGGCGGTCCAGGACCTCGGCGGCATCCATGTATTCGCCGGCCAGCGGGACGACCCGTTCTTTGTCGACCTCAACGTGTTCGACCTCCTGGCCGTGCCGCCGGCCGACACCGACAACTCGGATTCACTGGCCGGCTACAACGTGCACACGATCGCGATCGAAGTGCCCATCGCCATGCTGACGGCGACTGGCGCGCGTCCGACCGGGACGACCGATCCCAACGCGATCATCGGCGTGTGGTCAACGGCGAGCCGCCCGGCCATGACTATCCGCAAGGACGCCGAAGAGAAGACCAACGGTCCGTACGTGCAGGTCTCGCGACTGGGCCAGCCGCTGGTGAACGAAGTGGTGATCCCGCGAGGTACCAAGGACGTCTTCAATTCCCTCGAGCCGATCGAGGACGGTGCCGCGCTGCCCTTCGTGCTCGATCCCGAAGTGCCCAAACTGCTGTCTCTGCTGTTCGGCATTAATTCGCCCGCGGCGCCCCGCACCGATCTCGTCACGATCTTCCTGACGGGCATTCCTGGACTGAATCAGCCGTTGAACGTCCGACCGTCCGAGATGCTCCGCTTGAACACCGCGGTGCCGCCGGTCTTCAATCAGAACCCACTGGGCGTGCTGGCCGGCGACATCGCCGGATTTCCGAACGGACGGCGCCTCGGCGACGACGTGGTCGACATCGCGCTGCGCGCGATGGCAGGCGCAACACCGCTGACACCCGCCTTCAACGGCGGAATCAACGCGCAGTTGGGCGACGGCGTCGCGGCGAACGACAAGCCGTTCATGTTGTCGTTCCCGTACGTCGCCACGCCACACGCGGGGAACAAGTAATGACGAAGCGTCAGCTCTCCACACTCGGTGTGCTGGCGATCCTGGCGGCGGGCTGTGGTCAGCCCGCCGCCGTCGTTCGTTCGCGGCAACCTGTCGCGCCGCTCGGTGCGCAGTCAGCGCCGGGCACGTCGCGGGAAGCGCTGGCTGAAACCGTGCGTGTCGCCCAGGCCAGGCTGACACTGGCGCCGACGGATGCGCCGGCGGCTGTTCGATTGGCCGACGCCTTGATGCGTCAGGCCCGCGTACTCGGTAATCCGGGTCTCGTCATCCAGGCCGAACGCACACTGCGATCCGTGCTGCTGGCCGATGTGGACCGGTACGACGCGCGTCGGATGCTGGCGACCGTGCTCTTGTCCCAACACCGCTTTCGCGAAGCCATTCGCGAGGCCGAACGGTGCCGGCAAATGCAACCGCGTGATAGTTGGCCGGACGGCGTCATCGGCGACGCGCACCTGGAACTCGGCGAGTACGAAGCCGCCTTTGCCGCCTTTGGTCGGATGGAACATCGCCGGCCGGACGCCGCCAGCTATGCACGTGTGGCCTATGCCCGCGAACTGCAAGGCGATCTGGACGCCGCGATTCGCCTGATGACGATGGCCCTCTACGCCACGGGACCGAACGACCCCGAGTCGCAGGCGTGGCATCACGCGCAACTCGGCCATCTCCAGATGGCCCGAGGCCGCCTGACCGATGCGGCTCGCGAGTTTGCTCACGCGCAATTCATGTTCGCAGACCATCCGTTCGCACTCGAGGGTCTGGCGCGAGTCGCCGATGCACAGGGCCGTCATGCGGACGCGTTGACGATGGCCGATCGATTGAATGCGCTCGCGCCGACGCCGGCGATGCTGGCCTTCGCGGCGGATCAGTTGCGGGCGCTGGGACAGGCGGACGAGGCGGCGCGGCGGGATCAACTCGCCGAAGCCGCATGGCGAACCGACGCGCCCGATCCGGCACGGCTCGCGCTGTTCCTCGCGATGCGCGGTGAGAAGATTGACGAAGCCGTGCGCCTGGCCGAAACGGCCGCTCGCGATCGCGACGATATCTTCACCAATGACGCGCTGGCCTGGGCCTACTTCCGGGCCGGGCGCATCGAGGAAGCGGCAAGAGTATCCGCTCGCGCGCTCCGAACCGGCACGCAGGATCGCGAGTTGCGCCAGCGTGCGCGTGCGATCGCCGCCGCGGCGGTGGTTGCACATCAGGCGGCACGATGAGCGCGATCCGATCGCTTGGAGCGCGCCGGCTAGTCGTATCGGTCGTCACGGCCTGGCTGCTTTTGGCTGGCACGCGCTCCCTTTCTGCCCATCCCACGGCAACAAGCTTCGTGGTCATCACGACGGGTACGACAGGTACGGTCATTAACGTGGCCATTACGACCGAAGCAGAGTCGCTGCGGATGAAGCTCGAAGCTTTGAGTGGAGGCGCACGGCCTGTGCCTGGTTCGATCGCCCGATCAGCTGACGATCGCATCCGCGAGTTGGCGCCGGTTCTCCTCGGCCAGGTCGAGCTCCGTGTGGATGACTTGCCCATGGCCCTGGCGCTCACGAACGTCGAGGCAGTCACAAATCGACCTGAGCAGCTGCGCCTTACGCTGAGTGGGACCGCACCACCCATGTCCGGGACGTTGCGATGGCGAACGTCGCTCTTTTTCGGCTCGTATCCCGTCGCGGTTCGCAGTGGAACGATCGACCCTGGAACCATTCCGGCCGAGGAGTACGAGTGGCTGTCCGGATCCGAGCTGAGTCGGCCGTACTCGATGGCCATGCTGACGCCCGCAATCACGGGCTGGTCACACGCCGGCCGGCTGATCGCAATCGGTTTCACGCATATCGTGCCGAGTGGGTTGGATCACGTGCTGTTCGTACTCGGGCTCTTTCTGCTGGCGGCGAACGCGCGAACGCTGCTGCTGCAGATCAGCGCGTTCACGCTGGCGCACTCGTGCACCCTGGCGCTGGCGCTGGCCGGCTGGATCTCGGCGCCCGCCGGGATTGTTGAGCCGCTGATTGCCGTGTCGATCGCGTACGTCGCGATCGAGAATCTGATGACGACCTCGCTGTCGCGATGGCGCCTCGCCGTGGTCTTCGTCTTCGGACTCCTGCACGGGCTGGGATTTGCCAGTGCGCTCGCAGAACTCGGCCTGTCCCACACCCACTTCGCATCAACACTGATTGGATTCAATGTCGGCGTCGAATTCGGCCAAATCACCGTGGTCCTGACCGCTACGCTGATCGTGCGGTGGCTGCCCTTGTCGCCCGAGGGCTATCGGCGTCTGCTGGTACGTCCGGCGTCGGCCTTGATTGCGTCGGCAGGCGTCGTGTGGGCCGTTCAGCGGGTGTTCTTCTAGACTCGCTTCGTACCGCCGCCGATCCAGCTCCAGACCATGGCGACCCAGAGCACATTCGATCCCAACAGGTGCGCCATCTGTAACGTGAGTGGAGCGAGCATCAATAAATTGATCACGCCCAGGCCGGCCTGCGTGAGCACGAGGGCGACGACGATCGGACGCATGCCTTCGCCGGCGGGTCCGGAGAATGACGGATCGCGTCGCGTCGCGCCTATCGTGGCCAGCGCCACCGCGATCGCGAGAATCGGGTGAAACACCCGCAGCCGAATCAGGAAATGTGACGTGGAGTCGAGATCCGCAGCCAGACCCTGCGCCAGCGACGCGTGCGGGAACAACGTATCGCCGAGCGCCACGATCGCACCCGTGGCGGCGACGACGATCATGGCGATCAGGATCGCCAGCAGGCGGCCGGACCGCGCGCCGGCGATGGGTGGTGCCAACGGCGGCCGGCTGGCCCACCACGCCGTGGCGGTCAGCGCAGCCACGAGTAGCATCGTGTTGGTCAGGTGCACGACGATGTAGCCCGCGCGCAGTGCCGACGCGTTGTCCTCAACGAGACCCAGCAGCACGAGTCCCGCGCCAACCGCCGCTTCGATCAGGATAAAGACGAAGGAGGCGACCGACCACCGCCGCGCCGGATGGCCAGGCGGAAAGACCATCCGTGCGCCGACGAGCAACGCCAGCACCAACAGCATCGACGCGCCGCTCGTGAGGCGGTGGACGTATTCAATGATCGTGGCGGCGCCGGGCGCGATCGGCACGACCACGCCGTTGCAGGAGGGCCAGTGGCTGCCGCAACCCGCGCCGGATCCGGTCGCGCGAACCACGGCGCCCCAGACGATCACGGCAACCGTGACCGCGAGCGTGGCCCACGCCAGGCGCACAACAGTGGAACGCGTCATCCTCGTCGAACGATATCAGAGGCGGGATCCGCGGCCGGCAGCTGAGTTGCTGTAGAGTTCCGCCATGCGAATCGTGGACTTTCACAATCACTACTACCCGCCGGAGTATCTGGACGCACTCGCGCCCGCCGGCAGCTGCCTGACGATCACCCACGACAATCAGGGCAACCCCATCGTCCATTACCCGGGCGATTACAACGTCATGGTGCGCGGCCATCGGGACATTGCCTATCGTCAGAGCGTTCTCGACGCCGAGCATGTGGACACGCAGATCATTTCGCTCACGACGCCGGGCACGCACATCGAGACGCCGGCGGTCGCGGTCAAGCTCGCAACCATCACCAACGATGCATTTGCCCGAGTGCGTGACGAACGCACGGGCCGGTTCATTCCGCTCGCGACGCTGCCCCTGTGCGATCCGCCGGCCTCGGTCACGGAGTTCCTCCGCGCGACCGACACGCTCAAGTTTCCGGGCGCCATGCTCTTCAGCAACGTCAACGGCACCGGCCTGGATGACGCGCGGTTCTGGCCGTTGTATGAGGCGGCGAATGACCGCGACGCCGTGATGATGATCCATCCGACCTATCCGGTCGGCGTCGAGGCGATGCGCGAGTACTGGCTCATGCCCCTGAACGGATTCCTGTTCGACACGACGTTGGCGGCATCCAAGCTCGTCTTCAGTGGTGTCGTCAAACAGTACCCGAGGATTCGGTGGGTGCTCGGCCATCTCGGCGGCACGATTCCGTATCTGGCCGAGCGGCTGGATCGCGGATGGCGCGCGTTCAAGGACTGCCGCGTCCACATCGACGAGCCGCCGACCGCGTATCTGAAGCGGCACTTCTGGTACGACACGGTCAATTTCGCGCAGGGTCCGCTCAAGCTCGCGATCGACTTTGCCGGTGCCGGACGGATCCTGGCGGGCAGCGACTACCCCCACATGATCGGCAGCATTCCACTGATGCTCGAGGCGATTCGCGCGCTGCCGATTTCGGACGCGGACCAGGCCGGCATTCTGGGCGGAAACGCGCTCACGCTCCTGGAGAAGTAACCATGCGGACCGGGCGGCGCAAGTTTCTCGGGCAGATTCCCGCAGCACTGGGCACGGCGCTGATTGCGCCTGGCGCGATCGCCGTGAATGCCGCGGCTCGAATCACTCAAACGCCGGCGCCGCAGGCTGGCGCCGCCGGGATCACGGCCGAGACGCTGGCGGCCGCCCAGCAGGTCGCCGGCGTCTCGCTTCCCGCGGCAGAGCGCGAAGCGGCGCGCACGCTGGTGGCGCGAAACCTGACGAACATCGAAGCGATACGCGCCGTCACGCTGACGGCCGACGTCGAGCCGGCCTTCAGTTACCGGCCGCCACGACCCAAAGCCGTGCCGACCGCGAAGCGCGCTTCGGGCCGACGCGCGGCGCCATCGAAGGTGGCAAGCATCGATGACGTGGCCTTCGATCCCGTCATGCAACTGGCCGAACGCTTGCGGACGCGTCAGATCACGTCAACGGAACTCACGACGATGTATTTGGGCCGGCTGAAACAGCACGACCCGACGTTGTTCTGCGTGGTCACGCTCACGGAAGATCTCGCCCGCGAGCAGGCCGCGACGGCCGACCGTGAAATCCGGGCGGGACGCTACCGCGGACCGCTGCACGGCATCCCATACGGCATCAAAGATCTGTTCTCCGCCAAAGGCATCCCGACGACCTGGGGCGCGAAGCCCTACGCCAATCAGGTATTTGAGTACGACTCGACGGCCGTGACGCGACTGCGTGAAGCCGGCGCAGTGCTGCTCGGCAAACTCGCGACCGGCGAACTGGCCGTGGGCGATCTCTGGTTCCGCGGGCGCACGCGCAATCCCTGGAATCCCGCACGCGGATCGAGCGGGTCGTCGGCGGGTCCGGCCTCGGCCAGTGCCGCCGGACTCGTTGGCTTCGCCATCGGTACCGAGACGAACGGATCGATCATGTCGCCGGCCTCCACATGCGGCGTCGTCGGACTTCGGCCGACGTATGGGCGTGTGAGCCGATTCGGCTGCATGACCTTGCGCTGGACGCTCGACAAGGTTGGCGCGATCGCGCGATCGGTGGCCGACGTGGCGACCGTCCTCGAAGCGATCCACGGGCCTGACGGACACGACGAGACAGTCGCGGATTTGCCGTTCGCCTGGGACGGCGGCCGCGTTGTGAAGGGCCTGCGCATCGGCTATCTCGAACGCGAGTTCAGTGGCGCTGGCGCGAGCGCCGCCTTGTCTCCGGCACTGGACGTCTTTCGGCGCGCGGGCGCCACGCTCGTGCCGGTCACGCTCCCGGAATCGCCCGCGGCTGCGATCTACGCGTTGCTCGGCGCTGAAGCCGGCGCGATGTTTGACGAACTCGTGCGGACGGGCGGGATCAACGACCTGGCCGACACGACGGCGAATGGACGCGCCAACCAGCTCCGCGCCTCCCGCTTCATTCCGGCTGTGGACTACGTCCGGGCCCAGCGTGCGCGAACGCTGCTGTTGCAGCGCATGAACCAGTTATTCACGACGGTCGATGTCTTCATCGCGTCGGCCGCCAGCGAAGCCGTGACCATCTGCAATCTGACCGGACACCCGGCGATCACGGTGCCCGCGGGCCTTGTCGACGGACTCCCGATCGGCCTCATGGTGACGGGTCCGTTGTTCAGGGAAGATCAGGTGATTCGCGTGGCGGCGGCGTTTGAAATTGCCACGGATTGGCACACGAAACGCCCGGCCAACTTCGGCACCTAAGTTATGATCGCCTGATGGTTCCTGCGGATTGCATTCTCTTCAGTGGCGGCGCACCCGGTGCCGAAGCCGCATTTGGCGCGTCGGCGGAGCGCCACGGCGTGGAAGAAGTGAACTTCACATTCGAGGGCCACAAGATGGCGCGCCATCGCGGCGTGCGCGTTCTCAATCACGAAGAGCTGCAGTCGGGCGACGTCAGTCTGGCGTACGTGTCCCAGTTGATGCATCGCCGCTACACGGACGCTCCGACGATTCGGCGCGTGCTGCAGACCCTCTGGTATCAGGTCAACCACGGACAGGAAATCTACGTCGTCGGCACGATTCTGGATGACCTCACCGTGCGGGGTGGCACGGGCTGGGGCGCGGAATTCGCGAAGCTCTGCAATAAGCCCCTGTTCGTGTTCGATCAGGACAAGGATGGCTGGTTTGAATGGACCAACGACTCCTGGACCTCGCGCCGCGGATCGGAGGCGCCGATCGTCACCCATCCCCACTTTACGGGAACCGGCACGCGGTCACCGAAGAAGAATGCGCTGAAGGCGATCGAAGATCTCTTCACGCGATCGTTCGGCGCCGTCTGACGGCCTGGCGCGCTGGTGTCCGACTCACCCGCTCATCTCGTCATCGCACGCACGCTGCCGACGGACGTCGCGCAGCGGCAGGTCTACGTCGTCTTGGACGAGCAGCCGATCGCGACGTTGATGTTTGGGCAACGCGTGACGCGCGACATCGCGCCGGGCCCCCACCGGTTGCGGCTCAACAACACACTCGTGTGGAAGACGATCGACTTCGAGGCTGCACCGGACGAGACAGTCGAGTTCCATTTCGCGAATCGTGCCGGCCGGTTTGCGTTGCCGTTTCTCGCCGTCCTGGGTGTGGCTCCTCTCTATTTGACGGTGGAGAAAGTTGGTCCAAAGGTCCAAGGGTCTAAAGGTCCGGAGCTGAAGTAAGATTCCCGGCTATGAACAAGTACATCACCGAATTCATCGGCACGTTTTTCCTGGTGTTGACGATTGGGTGCACGGTTCTGGCGGGTGGCCGGGGCGTTATCCCACCCTTGGCCATCGGCGCGGCGTTAATGGTGATGGTGTATGCCGGCGGACATTTGTCCGGCGCGCACTACAACCCAGCCGTCACCCTTGGCGTCTGGTTGCGTGGACGCATCAAGGCGGCGGATGTCGCACCGTATATCGGCGCACAGATCGCCGGCGCGCTCCTCGCAACGGTGGCCGTGTCATTTCTGCGACCCGACGCCGTCATTGATGCGACGCCGCCGAACATGGCACGCGCATTGGTCGCGGAAACGCTCTATACGTTCGCGCTGGTCTACGTGGTGCTGAACGTCGCCACGTCGAAGAACACGCAGGGCAACTCGTACTTTGGTTTGGCGATTGGATTTGCGGTGATGGGCGGTGCGTTCGCCGTCGGCGATATTTCCGGCGGCGCCTTCAATCCGGCCGTTCGACTGGGTGTCACGGTCCTGGGATTGTCGTCCTGGTCGAATCTGTGGATCTTGATGCTGGCCAACTTCGCCGGCGCGGCAGCCGCGGGGCTGACGTTCAAGCTCCTCAATCCGGAAGATAGGTAGTGTCAGTAGACGCCTTCCGTCACTGACGTCTGCAGCTTCGAGAACGGGCGGACGTTACGGACGCCATCCCACGGATAGGTGGCGCACGGCGGTTCGCGTTCGGCCTCGTCGCGCTCGAGGAAGCGCGGCATGAAAAACTCCTTCGTGAGGGTCGTCAATCGCACGCGGCCGGTCTGGCCATGTGGCACCAGGCGCATCGGGTCATCCGGATCGACGACTTCGAGCACCGCGCGCGGCAGCGGCGGGTAATAGATGATCGCGTAATTGTCCGCTGGATCGAACGGCTTGCCCACTGCGAGACCCATAAGCGTGTTGCCGTAGGTCGGCGCGAAAAACACATCCCCCAGCACTTCCTCACGCACCCAACGGTGGAACTGTGGCGTCATCTCGGTACCGCCGCAGAAGATGCCGCGGATACCGGCCTTCTCCAATGAAATCTTCTCCGTCAGCGCCTCCAGCAGTTTCGGCGTGATGAACATGCAGCGAATCGTGTCGTGCGCCTTGAGCAGCGTCAGCGCCTGATCGATCACGTGGCGCTTGTAGGCCTCGACCTGATCCATCTGGCGTGCCTTGATCAGTTTGATGACCCAGCGCGGGTCCAGGTCCACGCAGAAGCACACGCCGCCGCGGTGCTGCGCGAGGTGTTCAACGGCCAGCCTCAGCCGGCGCGGTCCCGACGGCCCCACCATGAGCCAGTCGCTGCCCTTCGGGAAGGACTCGTCAGGCAACGTGTCGCTGAACAGTTCGTAGTCGATGCGGAAGTCGTCGATGTTGATGCGGGATTTCGGGATACCGGTGGACCCGCCGGTTTCGAAGGTATAAATCGGCCGGTCGGCGTAGGCCTTGGGCACCCAGCGGCGGACGGGGCCGCCGCGCAGCCACTCATCCTGGAAGAAGCCGAAGCGATCCAGATCGCGATAGGTGCGAATCTCCGTGCGCGGATCCCAGTCCAGCTTCGACGCGAAATCCAGCCAGAACGGCGTGCCGGTCTTCGGATCGAAGTGCCACTGGACGATCTCGCGCACGTGCGCGTCGAGCTGCTCAGGCGTGACTGGCTTCATTGCCAGTCAAGACTACCAAAGACTCCGGGCGCCTAGTATTTTCTCCACGTGAACGAGCTCATCATGTAGTTTCCGGCCACGAAGAAGTCGTTCTGGCCGCGCCGGTCGTAGTGGAAGTGCGCGCCGCCGGTGTCCTTCACCGTGGCCGCCGTAATCGCACCGTAGACGTCGCCGCCGCCGCTGACGGTGACTTCCGCGTTCGGCGTGTACAGGAGGACCGCCGTCTGCGAGCCGCCGTTGAATTTCACTTCGCCCGTGCCGCCGTACGTGATGTGGAAGTTGGTCGGATCGAAGGTCGGGTTCGAAATGGTTCCGCCCGTCAGATCGATCGGCGTCGTGACGCCGGTGCCGGCCACGTTCATGAACACGGGCCCGGTATCGATGATCAGGTTGGAATTGCCGTTCAACTTGATCGAGTTCATGTTGTAGATGCCGGCTTTCAGGTGAATCGTCGCGCCCGCGTTCATACTGACGTTGCCGAACAACAGCGTGCCACCCGATGGGTCCAACGTCAGGTTGTCAGCCGTTCCCGTGCAAACCGGCGCCGCCAAGCCCAGCGATGCGCACGTGGAGCCAGACCAATTCGTGTTCGTCGTCGGAGGCGTCGGGTTCGGCGCGGCGGGCGTGGGAAACGTCAACGCTTGGGGCAACTGAACCAGGCCGCCGACGACGTCGGCCTGCCCGGTTTCCGTCAACGCGTTCACCGCGCCGTTGTTGCAGTTACCGACGCCGGTGCGCGGCGTCGACAGCGTGCCGTAAACCATCGCATGTCCGCCCACGCTCAAGTTGCCGTTCGACCCGACGCGGCTTCCGGACAGGTCCGTCACGGGCACGCCGCCCGAGTACGTGATGGCCGACGAATCGTAACTGTCGTGAATTGAGTTACCGCCGAAGGTGAGCGCGCCGCAGACAACCCTCGTGGCGAACACGCCGAAGCTGTACGCCGAGGTGACCTGACGCTCGAGCATGCTGGAGACTTCGACCGTGGCGGGACGCGTCCCACCCAGCGATCCGGTGGCCGTGATCTGCCACGTCTGAATGACGCGCGGCGCCGTGGCCCCATACTCCTGGATCTCGCGCATCGACACGAGCGTCGCATACGTGTTGTAGCTGACCACGGAACCCGAATTGAGCGTGCCCTGCGCCGCCAGGTTGAATGCGGCCACCACGGTCGACGACGGATAGTTCGACGGCTTGGCCGGGTCGGCTGACAAGACTACCGGCGCGTTCAGATAGGTCACCGGGGACACCGTGGTGTTGTAGTTCGTGAGCGGATCGCCGCCCGCCCCTGGTGTCACGTACGTCTGCGTCAGGTAGTTCACCGCTTTCAGCACGCCGGATTCCGCGCCGTACCGGGCCTGCGACATCATCCGGTAGTTCATGCTGGTGTACGTGTCCGTTTGCGCCAGCATCAGCAGGCTGGCGCCAATGGCGGACAGCGCCACGGTGAGCAGCAGCACCACGACCAGCGCCACGCCCTCGTCACCGCGCGACGCGGAAGAGTCCGCCGGAGACGCTGAGCGACGATTCATGGGATGAAGACAGTTGTTCATGGTGGACCTCAGGGCAAGAGCGTCAGAATGGCCGGTGGCATCGGCTGCAACCGGTTCGTGATCCCGATGCTGGCCATCGTCCAGACCAGGAAGATGTTCCGCGGCGACACGTTCAACAGCGTCTTCGTCGCCTGCTGGTACTGCTTGGAATACACGTCCTTCTGCTGCGACTGCACGCTCAGCGTCACGGCCACGCCGGTGACGAAGGTCGTGCCCAGCACGATCTGGGTCTGATAGGTGAAACAGGGCGCGCCGCCGGGATTCGCGATGACGTTATTCAGCAGGGCCATGCCTTCCGTCACCGGCGGTTTGCTGGCGGCGTTCCAGGCCATCACGTTGCGGTACAGCTTCTTGGCCGTCAGATCGCAGGTGTACTCAACGTACACCATCGACCCGTCGTCGTTGATATCGCCATAAATCTTGAGGACGTTGCCCGTCGACCCGTTGGTCATTGCCGGCGGCACGACGCCGGAGGCGAACCCGCCCCGAATCTGCACCGGTTCGTTGGCCACGTGGTCGAGCGCGAACACGCCCGTCACGGTTGTTGACGTCAGCGCGGTGAGGGTGACCGTTTCCTGCTGTTCTCCGGTGCCGACGACCACCTGCGCGCCGACGAAGAAGCCGTCGGTTGAATTGAGCGTCGCCGTCGCCGTACCCTTGGCCACGGCTGCGGACAGCGTCCGTGTCGCCGGAATCGCCACGCGTCCAGCCTGGCCAATCTCCTGCTGCAGAAGTTCGGTCGCGCCGCGGACCGATCCGTGCATTTCGCTCGAATCGCCCACCGTCCGGCTGAACATCGTCGTCTGTTTGAGCGCCGGCAGCGCCGAACTGAACAGGAGCAACAGCACGGCCGTCGCGATGAGCGCTTCGGTCAGCGAGAAGCCCGCCTGCGAGCGGAGGCCGGGGTCTTCAGACCCCGGGGAGATTGCGGCGATGGATGTGGCGCTTCGCACAGTGGCTCCTGCCTAGAACGGAAACGTCTTGAGCGTCACGAGCGTGGCCGACGGACGCTGCGTGCGCCCGACAGCTCGCGCGACGATGGCGGTCACGCGCACTTCTTTGAGCGTGGCCGAGATGGTCGTGATCTTCCAGACCCGCTGATAGAACCAACCGGTCGGCGGCGCGCCGGAGGCGCTGACGAGCAGATTGCCTCTGGCGTCGAGATAGTCCACATAGCCGGCAACCGGCGCGGCCGGATCGGCGCTGCCGCCCGGGGCGATTCCGGTGCCGCCGGAGTTGGTCGCGGGAAACACGCGGGTGTCACTCGTCGTGTCGCCGAACGCGAGGACGAGCAGCTGTTCCATCTTGTCCTGCGCGTACTCGGCCGTTCGGGCGGCCAGATGTCCCTGGTTCTCCGACTGTGTCAGGGCGATAGCGGCCATCGACATCAACCCGGCCGCCAGCACCGCCATGATCGTCATCGAGACGACCACTTCGATGAGCGAGGATCCCTCGTCGTTGGTCGAAGCCGGGTTGGGTCCGTGCGCAACTGGATTCTTCACAACTCTCCCCCTACCGCTTCTCAACGCAACGTCCAGGTCGTCGTGATGATGTTGGATTGCCACAACTGCACGCGGCCGCCCGCGCCGGCCGTGATGCCGTAGACGGTCGCGCCGTCGCCAAGATAGAACGCGCCCGCGCCGGTCGGCGCGTTGCTGGCGTCAATCGGCACGCCGCGCGAGTTGAAGACGATGCAGGCGCTGCCGCTGATCGCCACGCCGGCATCGTTCAGACATGGCGATGCCTGGCCAATGGTGGCCTGCGTGTTGGGTGGCGGCGTGGACAGGCCTGCGAAGCCGAATGAGACGGTGCCGGACAGATTCGAGATGCCGCCTTCGGTCACCCATCCGACGGGCGCAACTTTCTTCCAGCGCTCGACCCAATACGTCTTGGCGCCAAGGTCCACGTGGATACGAGCCTTCGTGAAGAAGGCCGCGGCTCGCATCTTGGCCAGACCTGTCGCCGAGGACAGGTTGCGTGCATCGCTGCTGAGGTTCATCGCGTTCAGCGTGGTCCGCGTGAAGGGCATGATGAACGCCGCCAGCGTCACGATGACCGCCAGGAAGGCCAGCATCTCGATGAGCGAATAGCCGGACGCGTCCCCGTTTCGCAGGGCGCCCAGCGCACGCCGGATTTGTCGTTGATATGTCATGTTCATCCGGACCCCAAATGACGGTCCGACACCGGGGGAATGGCAAGAAGTGTGCCCTCTGCCCCACTGTCGACACGACCCGTGGGATCCCGTGAAAAACGCCCAGATCGGTCGGTTCCCGGGGGCGGAGCCCGCATCCCTTCGGACCAAGGGGGGCATTTCTGTAACGGTCCTTACAGGACCCGGCGACCCGGCCCCGGCACGTGAAACGCTCCGCGCAACGACAAATTTGAGTCCGCCTGTAAACTGAGCGACATGCTCCACATCCCGCTCCTGCGTCGTGGCAAGCCTTACCGAAGTCTCGACGTCGTCACCGCGCCGCACCACGCGACCGGACAGGCCTTTGTCGAAATCAGTCACGCGAATGTCGGCCTGATTCGCCGCGACCTTTTACAACAGGACGCGATGCGCACCTCACTCCTCCGGATACCGGCGACACAACTGATCGAGATGACGCGCGCGACCTCCGCGATCTTCCTCAAGGACACGCTTCCCATCGGCGACGAGATGCAGACGCCGGACGACTATGTGCGACAGCTCTCGGCGACGACCGGGATGCCGTTCGCGATGGTCCGGCGCAACATGCAGCGCGTGGCGTCGGTGATGGAGAACGTCGGCAACATTCTGCGTGGCCTGACGCGCGGACTCGATCTGGCCGTGCTGGACCAGGGCTACGCCGAGGTGCAGGGCCAGGCCATCAGTTTCTATCCGCGCGCGAAGGCATTGGGCATTGTGCTGCCGAGCAATTCGCCGGGCGTGCACGGATTATGGATTCCGGCGATCGCGCTGAAGATGCCGTTGGTGCTGCGGCCCGGTGGCGCCGAACCATGGACGCCGTATCGACTCATCCAGGCGTTCATGAAGGCCGGCGTGCCTGGCGATGCCTTCAACTTCTTCCCGAGCGATCATGCCGGCGCGGGCGAGATCGTTCGGCAGACTCGGCGCAGCATGTTCTTCGGCGACGTGGGCGCCGTGGGCGCGTTTGCCGGAGATCCGAAGATCGAGCTGCATGGGCCGGGCTACAGCAAACTGGTGTTCGGCGCGGACCTGGCGCCACAGTGGCGCGAGTCACTCGAGGTCATCGCGAAATCGATCGCCGAGAACGGCGGCAGGTCGTGCGTGAATGCCTCCGGCGTCTGGACGCCGTCGCATGGACGCGACATCGCAGAGGCCCTCGCGACGCGGCTGGCCGGCATCGTGCCGCGTGCGGCCGACGATCCGCTGGCGGAGTTGGCGCCCTTTGCGGACCCGCGCGTCGCGGCGCATATCAATGGACAGATCGAAGCCGGCCTGGCCGAGCCCGGCGCAGAGGATGTGAGCGCGCGCGTCCGCGGCAGCGCGCGCCTCGTGACGCGCGAAGGCTCCACCTATCTGCTGCCCACGATCATCCACTGCACACGGTCGTCGCATCCGCTGGCCAATCGGGAATTCCTGTTTCCGTTCGCCGCAGTCGTGGACGTGACCCCCGAGGAACTCAACGCGATGCCGGACTGCCTGGGCCAGACGCTGTCCGTGACCGCGTTGACTCGCGATCAGGACCTGCTCGATCGCCTGCTGCGTTGCAATCTGATCGACCGGCTGAACGTCGGTGCGATTCAGACCAACACCATCGCGTGGGACCAGCCGCACGAAGGCAACCTGTTCGATCACCTGTACGCGCGTCGGGCATTCCAGAAAGTCGGATAGGTGCGACTCCTTTATCTGACCGCCGGCGCGGCGGAGATGTACTGCGGCAGTTGTCTTCGCGATAACGCCCTGGCGTCCGCGCTGAAGCGGCGCGGGCACGACGTCGTGCTCACGCCCATCTACACGCCGACGACGACGGACGAGACGAACGTGAGCGAGTCAAGGGTGTTCTTCGGCGGCGTCAGCGTCTTTCTCGAGCAGAAGATTCCGATGTTCCGGCACACGCCGGCGTTTCTTGATCGCGCGTGGGATTCCAATACGATCCTGAAGATCGCGTCCAAACGACAGATCAAGGTGGACGCGGCGTCGCTGGGCGAAATGACCGTGTCCATGCTGAAAGGCGCCGACGGCTACCAGCGCAAGGAAGTGGACAAGATGATCCACTGGCTCCGGCGCGAGCCAGATTTCGACGTGGCGACGTTGCCGTTCACGCTGCTCATCGGGCTGGCGAAGCCCATCCGCGACGCGCTGAACATCCCGGTCGCCTGCACACTGCAAGGTGAGGATCTGTTTCTCGACCAGCTGCCGGAGCCGTCGCGCAGCGAGGCGCTCGCGCTGATTCGACGCGCAGTACCCGACGTGGACGTCTTCATCTCCGTTAGCCAGGCCTACGTCGAGCCGATGGCTCGCACGCTTGGAATCCCGCGACACAAGATCAAGGTCGTGCCGCTTGGCATCAATATGGACGGCCACCAGCCACGCGCGGCGAGGATGACGCCGCCGTTCACGGTGGGATTTTTCGGCCGCATCGCACCCGAAAAAGGTCTGCATGTGCTGGCTGAGGCCTACCGGCGGTTCCGCACGAAGCCCGGGGCGCCGAAAGCGCGGCTGCTCGCCGGCGGCTACATGCTCAACGAGCATCGCCCGTACCTTGAGAACATCACCTCAAAGTGCCGCGAGTGGGGATTTGGTGACGAGTTTCACTATGCCGGCGCGTTGGACCGTGCCGCAAAAATTGCGCTGCTGCAGGAAATGGACGTGATGTCGATGCCGGCCACCTACGACGAGCCCAAAGGATTCACGTTGATCGAAGCGATGGCCAATGGCGTGCCGGTGGTGCAACCGGATCGCGGCGCGTTCACGGAGATCGTGCGCAACACGGGCGGCGGACTCCTGGTCCCCAAGGACAATCCAGACGCCCTCGCCGACGGTCTGTTCACAGTCCTGACCGACCGCCCACAGGCTGCCGCGCTCGGCCGTGCGGCCGCCGAAGGTGTGCGCAGCCACTACACTGTGGAAGCCATGGCCACGGCTGCGGAACAGGTGTACGGAGAACTTCGAAAGTCGAACGTCGAGGTTCGAGAATAGTGCTGACGCTCAACGGCGTTTCGAAGTCCTACGCCACGCCCCGAGGCGCGCTCGCGATTCTCGAAGATGTGTCGCTTGCCGTGGAACGAGGCCAGTCGATCGCCATCATGGGCCCGTCTGGTTGCGGCAAGAGCACACTGCTCTACATCCTGGGCGCCCTCGATCCGCCGACCAGCGGATCGCTCACGATCGACGGCACGAATCCGTACGCGTTGACGGAACGCGATCAGGCGTCCTTTCGCGGCGCACACGTCGGCTTCGTCTTTCAGGACCATCTCCTGCTGCCGCAGCTCTCGGCGTTGGACAACGTGCTGGCGCCGACGCTCGTCTCGCCAGCCGGCGCTGATCGCACGGCGTTCACGGATCGGGCGCGGACGTTGCTGACGCGTGTCGGCCTCGACGATCGACTCGATCATCGGCCGGCCGAACTGTCCGGTGGCGAGCGCCAGCGGGTCGCCGTCGCTCGCGCGCTCATCCGCCAGCCCTCGCTCCTGTTGTGCGACGAGCCGACCGGGAATCTCGATGGCCGATCGGCCGATGAGGTCGCCAACGTCCTCGTCTCCATTCAGCGGGAGGCAAAGACGATGATGGTGGTGGTGACGCATAGCGCGGCGTTGGCCGCGCGCTTCGATCGGCGATTTGAGCTGAATGGTCGCCGCCTGGCCGCAATCCCGTGACCTTTCTCAGGCTCGCGCTTCGGAGCCTCGCCTACTACTGGCGGACGCACCTCGCCGTCGTCTGTGGCGTCGCGGGCGGCGTGGCGGTGCTTGCCGGATCGCTGCTGGTCGGCGCGTCGGTGCGCGAAAGCCTGCGGTCAATCGCGACGAGCCGCCTCGGCGCGGTGTCAGTCGTGGTTGCGGCTCAACAACCTTTTGCGGAAACGCTTGGCGACCGTGTCGCCGCCGGCTCCGCATCTCGCGTGGCGCCGATGCTGGTGTTCCCTGGGTCCACACTGCACGAGTCGTCGACCCGCCGCGCCGGACGAGTGAACGTGTACGGTGTGGACGCGCGTTTCTTCGCGTTTCACGCCGTCGAACCGGTGCCGATGGCCCGCACCGAGGTCTGGGTCAGCCCCGACCTGGCGGCCGAATTGGGCGCTGTCAAAGGCGATGCCCTGGTGATTCGCATCGCGCGGCCCACCGACATTCCGCTTGATTCGCTGCACGCGCGCCGCGATGACGTGGGCCGTTCGATTCGGCTCACGATCGGCGGCGTGCTGGCGCGCGATCGGATGGGCGATTTCACACTTGCGCCGGGTCAAGGGCCCGCGCTCGCGGTATTTGTGCCGCTGGCCAGGCTGCAGCGCGATCTCGCGATCGAGGGGCGCGCGAACACGCTGCTCCTTCGCGATGACGCCGATCCCGATGCGATACGCAAGGCGCTAACAGCCGCTGTCAGCGCTACGGATCTGGGCTTGACGGTGACGCCGCTACCGGACATGGGCCCAGTCCTCGTCGAATCGAAGGCCGGTCTCATCCCGGATGCGATGGCCACGGCTGTCGCATTGGTCGCCACACAAGCCGGACTCAACACGACGGAAGTTCTGACATGGCTGGCGTCGAAACTCACAGTCGCGGATCGCACGGTTCCCTATTCATTGATCACGGCGCTTGGCCCTGACGCGGCGGGCGACGCCGACCTGGCGCGTCTGCTGGCGTCCGCCGGTACGCCTGCGCCGATTGTTCTGAACGAGTGGGCCGCCCGTGATTTGCGTGCCAGCACCGGCGACGACGTCGGCGTTGAGTACCTGCGCTGGGCCGACGAAGGACGTCTGGTCACCGACCGTGCGACGTTTCGTGTCGCCGGCATCGTGCCGATGCGGGGACTGGCACTCGATCGACGACTCGCGCCGGACTACCCCGGCATCACGACGGCGTCCGATCTCAGCGACTGGGATCCGCCGTTTCCGATCGATCTCGGTCTAGTGCGACCGCAGGACGAAGCGTATTGGGACCAGTACCGCACCGCGCCAAAAGCGTTCATTTCACTCGCGGCCGGCCAGGCCTTGTGGCGCACCAGGCACGGACAACTCACGTCGATTCGGATCGCAGGGCGCCCGGGCGGCGCCGATCTGACAAATGCCATCGCCAAGAGTGTCGATCCGATTGCGGCCGGTTTCACGATCGTTGACGTGCGCCGGCAGAACGTGACCGCGTCTGCGGGCGCTACGGATTTTGGCGCCTACTTTTCCTACTTCAGTTTCTTTCTGATGGTGTCGGCGCTGCTGCTCTCGGCGTTGTTCTTCCAGCTTGGTGTTGAGCAGCGCATCCAGCAGATTGGCGTCCTGCGCGCGGCTGGATTCTCGCTGGCGGATATCCGCCGCATGCTGCTGATTGAGGGCGGCGCGGTCGCCGTCGCCGGCGCCGTGGTCGGCACAGTGCTCGCGATCGCCTGGGCCGCGCTGATGATGCTGGCGCTTCGGACCTGGTGGGTCGATGCGGTCGGCACGACGCTGCTCACGCTGCACATGGACGCCGCTGCGCTGGCGATCGGCGCGGTAGGCGCGACGCTGGCGTCGCTCGCCGCCATCGCCTGGACCGTGCGCATGATGAGCCGCACGTCGCCACGCGCGCAACTGGGCGGCGCCGGTTCCGAGCCGATTGCACCGCGCTCAACGACACGGCGCTGGATCGCGCCGCTTGTGCTCATGGCGGCGCTGGCCGTGGCAGTCCTGTCGATGACCCACGTGATTCCGGCCGTGGGCGGCTTCTTCGGCGCAGGCGCGCTGGTCCTGGTGGGTGGCCTGACGCTGTTCGCCTCACGCATCGGCCGCGCATCAACGACCGATGACGCGACGATCCGCACAGTCGCGGGACTGGGCCTCCGCAACGCATCGTGGCGGCCGGGTCGAAGTCTGACGGTCGCGGGTCTGGTCGCCGCAGCGGTCTTCCTGCTCGTCTCCGTCGATTCCTTTCGCAAGACCGCCGGCGCCACGGGCACCCGCACGGACGGCACCGGCGGATTCGCGCTGATCGCCGAGTCGGCCCTGCCCATCGTGTATGACCTGAGTGCGCGGGATGGCCGTGACGCCGCGGGCCTCACGAACTCGGCGGATGCGACACTCTTCGACCAGGTCGACATCTTCAGCCTGCGCCTGCGGCCTGGAGACGATGCGAGTTGCCTGAACCTGTATCAACCCAAGCAGCCGCGCATCGTCGGCATTCCTGAACGGCTGATCCGCGAAGGACGATTCCGCTTTGCACGGACGATGGCGACCGATGAGGCGGGCCGATCCAATCCGTGGACGCTGCTCAGTGCACCGGTCGCTGATGGCGCCGTACCGGCCATCGTCGATGCGACCTCACTGCAGTACGTCCTGCACGCGGCCGTCGGCGACGTCATTACTGTGGATGAGGCGTCCCAGCGCCCCTTGAAGCTGCGGATCGTCGCGTCACTGGATGACTCGGCGATGCAGGGTGAGATTCTGATTGCCGAGTCCGAATTCAGGCGCGTATTTCCGGACATTGCCGGCTATCGCGCGTTTCTGGTGGCCATGACGCCGGCAACGCGTGACCACATCGATGCCGTCGCGGCGCGGCTGGAAGAAGGACTCGAGCCATTCGGATTCGACGCGCAAGACACGACGCGGCGGCTGGACGCGTTTCACCGTGTGGAAAACACGTACCTCTCGACGTTCCAGGCGCTCGGTGGGCTCGGGCTCGTGCTCGGGTGTCTGGGGCTTGTCGCGGTGGTGCTTCGCAATGTGCTGGAACGGCGGCGCGAGCTCGCGCTGCTCGGCGCGGCGGGATTCACGGGCCGCGACCTGCAGCGCTTGATCGCCATCGAGCATGTGGCGCTGGTTGGTGTGGGCCTGCTCATCGGCATCGCGGCGGCCGCGCTGGCGGTCGCGCCGGTCGTCATGGAGCGCCGAGGTGGCCTGCCGTGGCACGCGCTCGCCTGGGCGTTACCCGTGATGGCTGCGGGCCTCCTCGCCGCCTTCGGCGCGACCCGAAGCTTGCGGCGGCTGCCTTTGGTCGCGTCGCTGCGGAGTGAATAAGACCTCGGGAGTCGTTTTCGAGAAAACGACAACCAGAGGCGTCACTTTCCTGCCTCCTGAGTGCAAGGGAACAAAATGACACCTCCCGTTGTCGTTTTCTCGAAAACGACTCCCGAGGTCATTTGGCAGTCGAGTTACCATAGTCCGGGCTACCAAGGAGACTCGAATGCGGAAGGTGATCTCGGCGACGTGTGTGTTCGTGCTCGCAACGGTGACCGTGTTTGCGGACAACTGGCCGAACTGGCGCGGCCCTTCGCGCAACGGCGTCAGCACGGAGACGAACCTGCCGACGACCTGGAATGCGACGACGCATATCGATTGGAAGTTGCCCTTGCCGGCGTACAGCGGATCGACACCCATCATCTGGGGCGACCGCATCTTTTTGAACGTGGCGACCGCGGCCAACAGCGGCACGCTCGAACTCTGGGCAATCGATCGGAGCACGAAAAGCGTCGCCTGGAAGCGCCCGATCGCCGGCGGCAACCACTCGGAACGCAAACAGAACATGTCCTCGCCGTCACCGGTGACCGACGGCACGCACGTGTGGGTCATGACGGGCGTCGGCGTCCTGAAATCGTTCGACTTCGCCGGCAAGGAACTCTGGTCGCGGGACATTCAGGCCGACTACGGCCGCTTCGGCCTCAACTGGGGCTACGCGTCCTCTCCGCTGCTGCACGACGGCGCGCTCTACGTCCAGGTGCTGCACGGGATGAAGACGAACGACCCGTCGTACTTGTTGAGGCTCGACGCGCTGACTGGCAAGACCGTGTGGCATGTGCAGCGACCAACCAAGGCGCAGCAGGAGTCACCCGATTCGTACACGACGCCGGCGCTGTGGCAGAACGGTGGAAAAACCGAGGTCATCATCACGGGCGGCGACGCCGTCACCGGCCACGATGTGGTCAACGGCCGCGAACTCTGGCGCGCGGACGTACTCAATCCGGCGAATAACGCGAACTACCGGATCGTCGCGTCGCCCCTCATCGCGGGCGATCTCATCATCGCGCCCAGCCGCAACAATCCCCTGGTCGCCATCCGGCCGGGTGGATCGGGGGACGTCGCCGGGAGCCACGTGGCGTGGATGTTCCAGCGCGGCCCGGACGTCCCGACGCCCGTGAGCGACGGCACCCATCTCTACGTGGTGAACGAAACCGGCGTGGTCTACTGCCTGAATCTCAAGTCCGGCGCGGTCGTCTACGGCCCGGAGCGCCTGCCCAACGACTTCTACAGCGCCTCGCCGACGCTCGCCGACGGCAAGATCTACGTGACGGGCGAAACGACGGGCATCACGACGGTGATCAAAGCGGGACCGAAGTTCGAGATTCTTGCTTCGAATTCGCTCAGCGACGACTGCACGCCGTACTGCCTCAGCACCGTGGCCGTGTCAGAGGGTCAGCTGTTCATTCGCAGCAGCGCTCACTTGTGGGCGATCGGGGACAGAAGGAAGTGAATCTCGTGCAGGACGTGAAGCTGCACGGCGTCACGCTGCATTCACGTCATCAAATATGAACCATGAAGCAGTGAAGGAATTCTTGGTACGGTCCGCAGTCACACTGCAGCGGAACACGCCACCAAGAAATTCTTCACTGCTTCATGGTTCACACCGTTGACACCGATGCAGCTCGACGGCGGGTCAGAACCCAATCCCCACGTTAATCCCCCACGTGCGTGGCCGGCCCGGCTCGCCGAGGAATCCTGACGGCATGAAGCCGGGATACGCAAACGCGAGCGGGATGTAGCGGGTATCGAACGCATTCCGGATCCAGCCTTCGACGAATAGGCGCTTGACCGTGATGCCGGCGCGGAAATTCGTCAGCGTGTAGGCGTCCTGCCGCTGGGTGTTGGCCTCGTCGTACTCGAAAGCGCCGGTCGTGACGACCTCGAGGCGGCCATACAAGCGATGGCCCGGGCGCATCTCTTTCGAATACTGCGCGCCAACGGTCGTCGTGAATGCCGGCGTGTTCGGAATCTTGTTGTCCGACAGGTCAATGCCGTTCAACATCGTTCCGTTGTCGAAGAGGGCCTTGGTGGTGCCGACGCCGCCGAACAGATCCAAGCCGTCGCAGACGCGACCCATCACTTCAAGCTCCACGCCACGGCTGGTCGCCGCACCGACGTTGTCGATATAGAACTGGCCTGGCGCACCGGGAATTGCCAGATTCAACTGCAGGTCACTCCAGTCGATTGAGTAGACCGTGGCCGCCAGGGTGAACCGGCCGTTCGTCGTGCCCGTCTTGATGCCGCCTTCGAAGTTCCAGGCCCGTTCCTGGTCGTAGACTTCGCTGCCGGGAATCGCGACCGGATTGAAGCCACCAGCCTTAAACGCGCGGCTCGCGGACCCGAAGAGGATCGATCCGGGCCGGAGGTTCACGGCCACGGCCACTTGCGGCGACACATCAGAGAACGTGCGGCGTTCGTCTACCAGCGTGTCCGGCGCGCCGATCGGGGGTGCGTAACCCGTGACGATGTTGGCGTCGCGACGCTCGCGGTCGTAGCGCATGCCGAAGCTGACATCGACGCGGCCTGAAAACGCCAGCGTGCCCTGCCCGTAAACGCCCATGCCCAGATCGTCCAGCGCCGCCAGCGGAGACGTCTGCGTCACGGCGAAAGGAATGAACGGCGAGAGCACGAACGGCGCCAGGTTGTTCTGGGCGTTTTGATCGTAGTTTTGCGTGAACACGACCGCGCCGGCCTGCCACCGCAGCGCCACGTAATGATCTGGACCCGCGCGATCGCCGCCCGTCGAGGCGACACGCACTTCCTGCGTGAACTGCTTCGCCTCTTCGGTGTTGTTCCTGGTCGCGAGCGCCAGCGGCGTGTAGTCCAGGTCGGTGGTATCGAACGTCTTCCAATTCACGAGGCCGGTGGTGCTCGTGAACGTGACGTATTTGCCCTCGTGCCGGGCCAGGATCGCGGTCTGCATCAGGTCGCGATCGGTGCGTCCTTCGTAGTCGCGCGCCACCTGGAACGGATTCGCACGCACGGCATCAAGGTCATTGAGCGCGTAGTCTCCATCCCGCGCGCGCTCGCCGGAGATGATCACGCGTATGTCCCAGTTGGGCGTGGGCGTCCACAGCACCTGCCCTTTGATGGAACTGGCCTCGCGCGAATCGAGATCGTTGCCGGTCACCTGATTCGTGGTGAAGCCGTCGCGCATGCTGTACGCGCCGGCAAAGCCGACCGCGAGTTTGCCGGTCTTGATCGGACCGTTCGCGTTCGCGCGCACGTCGAACTGGCTGTCGCTGCCGAACGGCACGGACGCCTGGCCCGACCAGTCGGTGAGCGACGGACGGACGCTGGAGATGTTAATCACGCCACCCAGCGCGTTCCGGCCGAACAGCGCACTCTGGGGCCCGCGCACGAACTCAACCTGATCGACATCCACGAAATCGAAGCTGGAGGAATTCGCGTTGAGCTGCGGCACGCCATCGACGTACGTCACGACGCCCGGATTCGCCGGACTCGCGCCAATGCCGCGAATTCTCGGATTGCTCAGCTTGCGTGCGGTGAATTCGGTGAAATGCGTGTTCGGCGAAAACATGGCGGCGTCGCTGATGAACGTGACGCCGGCCGCCTTCAACAAGTCCGCGGGGACTGCCGTCACGCTGACCGGGAGTGTGGCCGGATCAGCCGGTTCTTTCTGGGCAATCACGGTCACCGTCGTGGCAGATTTCACGACCGGTGCTTGAGAACTGGTTTGAGTCGTCTGCGCCGCCGCAGCCGAGGACACAACGAGACAGAGCGCCGCCAGGACCGAAGGAGCCAGGGAAAGCATGCCGACGATTATGTCCTAAACAAGTTGCCGACGAACGAAATCAATGATCGCGGCGAACACCGCATCGCCAGGTTCGTGGAGTTTTCGAATATTGGAGTAGTGGGTCCGTCCGGGGAACACAACTAAATCCGCGCGGTTGCCCTGCGCCCTTGCGTCATCCACGAACTTCTGGTTGGTCTTGAGGATTGGCGGATTCACCTGCTCGCTCTCGGCAATGAGGAACAGGAACGGCGGTAGATCGGCGTTCACATGGTGAATCGGCCACTGCGCTTCGTATGCGTCGAGGCCGCCGAACGCCTTCCCGCGCGGGTCGCGATCAAAACTGGCGGCAACCGCCTCGCGCCCGTTCTTCGCGATCAATTGTGCGAGATCGTCATCCCACATGATCGAACCCATCGGCATGACGCCACGAATGGCCTTCGACGTGAGGCGGTGACGCGCGAGGTAGGTCGGCTCGGATGCCACGAGCGCCACGAGCAGGGCGCCGGAGCTGTGGCCCAGCAAAAACAGTTTGTCTGGATCGCCGCCGCGCGACGTGACCTGGCCGCGCACCCAGGCGATGGCCGCCGCCAGGTCCTCGGCCGGCGCCGGCCATGCATGAGCCGGCAGCAGGCGGTAATTGATGTTCGCGCAGGCGATGCCGGCGGCGGGAAATGGGTCGCACACCTTGCCGTAGTCACTATCCGCCTTGTCGCCGCTCTGCAGACTGCCCCCGTGAACGAAGATCACGGTGGCAAACCCCTTCGACTCCGGCGTGGACAGATCCAACCGGTTGGCAGGATCCGCAGCGTAGGCGAGGTCGCGCTCAACCGGACGCACCACGATCGCGGTGCGGACGCCGACTGGCCAAGTAACTAACAGTCCGACGATGGCCGCAGTGAGGCCCTTCATGATCGAACCTCTGCCCTTTGCCCTTTGCCCTAACTTGTCGGCTTGAAATACAGCACTAGCGAAGCGCCAATCGCGACGAGCGCCATGCCAACCCACAACATCGGATTGGGCGACACCTTCGGCGGGTGCAGATACATCGTGAACATCACGTTGACGACCGGCGCGCCGCCGAACACCAGCGGCATCACGTAGGCTGGAAGGCCACCGGCCCGGAAGGCATAAATGATGAACACCGCGCCGAGCGCACCCAGGCCGCCGGCCAGCGTGGCCTGCGTGAAGCCCGCCATGTTCCAGCCCTTCGAGTTCAACTCGCCCTGCGTGGCGAGCGCCACGAGCGGCACGACGACGCCAATCACCATGTAGGCGAGACCGACACACAACAACGCGCGAAACGGGCTGCCGAGCTTCGTCTGGCCGCTATGCAACGACGGCCCGTAGAACCCCCACGACAACGCCGCACCAAGAGCCAGAAAGATCCATGACATGGGGGGAATTACAACACAGTGTCGTGAATAATGAGCTTTCGCCCATGGACGTTAAGCAGGCGGCCGCCGAAGTCGGTTACTTGAGGTTCTTCAGATAGATATTCCGGAACTCGACCTTCATCGGAGCGCCCACGTGCAGTTGCACGCCGATGAGCCCTTTCATCGATCGATTCGCCTGATCGTCGTCGACGAACACCGCCGTGACATGTCCGTTCAGAATGTGAATCAGCGTGTTGCCGCGGGCGATGACCTGGAACTGATTCCAGTCATTGATCTTGATGATGGCCTTCAGCGCTTCTCCGTCCTCCACTTGTCCAATCTGGCCGCGCACTGGAGGCGGCGGAGGCGCTCCAGGCGGCGGCGCAGGAGCGGCATCGCCGGCCGCGCGGCCGGCACCCTGGCCGCGCGGAGCCACAGGCTGACCGCTGCTGCACTGCCCCTGCTTCACGTCGTTCGGCCCCGCGTATTGCACGGTTCCGCGCGGAGCAAGAAAACCAGGACGGCCGCGCTCCTCGTACAGCATTCCGGTGTAGGCGTTGGCGAAATCAATGTCCGCCTGATAGCCGCACAGCACCCACTTGCCGACGGCGCCGGTGAGTTGACGACTTCGGTACTGCACCCCGCTGTTCGTGGAATTCATCTTGAACTCGAGTTTGAGTTCAAAATTGTCCGGCTCGCTGCCGCGGTAGATCAGGAAGGTGTTCTCGCTGAGCGGTTTGTCGGGGGTGGTCTCTCCGACAATCGAACCGTTCTCCACGCGCCAGAACCCGGGATCGCCGTCCCAGTTGGTCAACGTCGCGCCGTCGAAAATCTTGTCGAACCCCGTGACGTTGCTGAAAGGAATCGCAGCGCCGCCCCGACCGCCTCCGCCCTGCCCTTGGACGACGGCGATCATGGCCAAACCACAAGTGAAGACGATTGCTGCTCTCGTTCTCATGTCATGGCTCCTCGGATCACAGCCGATGTTCAGGTCGTGCAGCTCAGTCTCAGCGCAGAAAGGCTTCCGGCAAGCCGCCGTCCACGGGAATGACGTGTCCCGTCGTCCGCGCGCTGAGATCGCCCGCCAGAAAGCAAATCGCGTTCGCGCAATCATCCGGCAGAATCGGGCGCCGCGTAATCGTCCGCTGGGCGTAGAACTCTGCCAGTTTGGAGCGCAGCGACTCGGTGGACTCGTCCTCCGAGTAGGCGATCTTGTATTTCTTGAGCGACACGATGACGCGGTCGCGCGGAAACATCGCGGACCCGGCCACGACGGTGGCAGGCGCGATGCCGTTGACGCGAATCTCGGGGCCCAGTCCAATCGCGAGCTCACGAATGAGGTGATTGATGGCCGCCTTGCTGACATCGTACGGCTCGCTCCCCTGCTTCGGCACGACGGCGTTGGCGGAACTCGTCAGCACGATACTGGCGGACAAACCCTGTGGTTTGAGAACCGCGGCGGCTTCCTGCGCCAGGACGTGATTGCTGGTGACGTTGATGCTGAGTGCCTGGCCCCAGACCACCTCGGCCGGCGTGCCCGGGGGCGGCGTCGGGTAGATGGCGGCGGTGTTGACGACGATGTCCAAGCCTCCAAAGCGGAGCGTCGCGGCTTCGAACGCCGTCCGGATCGATTCGCGCGACGTCAAGTCCATCTCGCACGCGAATGAAAACTCTGCGTTGGAGAGCGCCGCAGCCTCTTTCGCTGCCGCCTCTGCACTCGCCAGATTCAGGTCCGCCGCCACGACATGCGCGCCCTTTCGCGCCAGCTTCAGCAGGACGTCGCGGCCAATCCCGCTGCCGGCGCCAACCACCAACGCAATCTTCCGGCTGAATTCCTTCTCCGGCGGCATGCGCTGCAGCTTGGCCTCCTCGAGCGCCCAATACTCGATGCGGAAGGCCTCACCACGCGGCAACGCGACATAGTTGTGGAAACTTCTGAAACCTCCGCGCTGCTCGGGGTGCCGCGCCTGCCAGAACGTCGGCGCGTCGTCCTCGCGGTCCTCAAGAGCAGTGGCCCCCGCCATCACGTGAATGGCGTTGACGAAAAACTCGGCTGTGATCCGCGCTTCCTTCTTGTCCTTCGCAAACCCGAACAGTCCGATGCCGGGAATCACCACGACCGACGGATCGGATCCACGCTGAGCGGGCGATGCCGCATCAGCAAAGGTCGAGTAATAGCCGGCATAGTCACGGCGGTATTGCTCAACCCGCGGAGTGATACGTGACTTGAGCGTGTCGAGATCCTCGCGCGCCGGATCCCAATTCACGAACATGGGCGAAATCCGCGTGCGCAGAAAGTGATCCGGGCAGCTCGTGCCCAACTGGCAGAGATCGTCCGCCCACTTCGAGTTGGCGAAGGCCATGGCGTCGTCGGACGTGTTGGCGTGGCCGACGACGCGTCGGCTGGAGGACACCAGTCCACGAAGAAACGGCAGAATTGCCGTCGCCACGGCGTCGCGGTTCGAGGCCGACTGGGCAATAGCGGCCCCGCCGAAAAGCGGTCGACCGTTGCGCTGTTGATGATCAAGGATGAACTCGCCCATCTGCTCGATCGTCCGAAGGCTGTTGAGATAGCACTCGCGTTGAGTCCGCCCCCAGGTGAAGAGACCGTGGCTGCCGAGAATGAGGCCATCCGCATCCGGTGCGGCCTCGAGTGCGCGCCTCAGCATCAGCGCCAGCTCGAAGCCTGGCCGCTGCCACGGCACCCAGATGATCCGGCGGTTGTACCGCCGGTTGAACTCCTCGATCTTGCGATCGCCGTTCGCGCTCGCCGCCAGGGCGATTGCCCAGTCGGGATGGAGATGATCGACGTGATCGAAGGGCAAGAACGCATGGAGCGTCGTGTCGATCGACGCGGCGACGCGGTTGTCGCCAAAGGCGCAGAGCGGGTAATAACCGACCATCTCGTCCTCGTGCGCCTCGCCTCGATAGCGGTCGATGAGCTGCTCGAGCTTCTCCATGTAGAGCACCGCGAATCCCGACGTGCCCATGGACCGAAGGTCTCCGCCACTGCCCTTGACGGCAAGCACCCGCGCCGGCATGCCCGACACGGGGTCCAGAAGGCCGAACTTCGAACTGGTATTGCCGCCGCCGAAATTCGTGATCCGCAGATCCGCTCCCAGCAGATTGGACCGGTACCGAAGCAGCTCGAGCGGCCGATCCTCGAGCGCCGCCGCATGCTTCTCGTCCCAAAGATCCTCCAGTAGACCCGACGCCGCAGTTGCCGGGGAGCCCGCAGCCTTCGACGAAAGCTCAGGCTGCCCCGAGCCGGGTCGAGGGGCAGGGGCGGAGCCCCTCGGATCTTTCTTAGACACCCATGACCTCCCGATACTCCTTGAACCTGTTGTAGTGCGTCGTCCAGCGATCGGTCGCAACCGGATCAAATCGCTCGACGGGAAATGACCGTTCGATGATGGCTCTCGCCTCAGCGAGCGAGCGCACCGTGCCGGTCGCGAGCAATTGCATCGCGATGTTTCCGAGCGCCGTGGCTTCGACGGGCCCGGCAAGAACCGTGCGGCCGGTCGCGTCCGCCGTGAACTGATTGAGGAGCCGGTTCCGCGACCCGCCCCCGACGATGCGAATGTGCGTGTAGCGGCGGCCCGTCAACTCCTCGAGCCAGTCGAGCACCACGCGGTACTTGAGGGCCAGGCTTTCCAGAATCGCGCGCGCATACCCGGGCTGTCCGGCGGGCTCCATCTGATCAGTCCGCCTGCAGTACGCGGCAATCGCGGCCGGCATATCGGCCGGATTGAAGAAGCTGCTGTGGTCGGGATCGAAGATCGAACGGAAGGCCAGGCGATCGTCACGCGCGGCCACGAGCACATCGTCGTAGGACACCGGCTGTCCCGCCTCGGCCCAGCGGCGCATGCAGGCCTGAAGCAGCCAGAGCCCGGCGATGTTCTTGAGCAGGCGCGTCGTGCTGTTGACGCCGCCCTCGTTCGTGAAATTGAGTTCGCGCGCTCTCGCCGAGATGACGGGGGCGCCGACTTCCGCGCCGAGGAGCGACCACGTGCCCGAACTGAGAAACGCGCCGCCCGAGTCTGTGGACACCGCCGCGAAGGCCGATCCGGTGTCATGGCACGCCGGCGCCACCACCGGCGTGTTGGCCAGCGACGCGGAAACGTCGTGTCGAACTCCGCCGATAACCGTGCCGGGTTCGACGAGCGGCTGGAACAAATGCGTCGGCAGATCGAGCTCCGACAGCAGCGCCGTCGCCCACGAGCGGCGCTCCGCATCAATCATCTGTGTGGTGGTCGCAATGGTGTACTCCGACGCCAAGCGGCCGGTCAGCCAGAAGTTCAGCAAATCTGGAATCGTGACGAACGCCGTCGCGGCCCGCAGAAGGTCCGGCGTGGATCGGCTCGCCACATAAAGCTGAAACAAGGAATTGAAGTTCAGAAACTGGATGCCGGTCGTCGCGTAGATGCGTTCGGCCGAGACCTGCCGAAAGACCTGGGCCGGCGCGTCGTCGGTGCGCGAATCGCGATAGTGATACGGATTCTCGAGCAGTTGGCCCTGCTCGCCGAGGAGCGCGAAGTCGCACCCCCAGGTATCGAGGCCAGCGCTCGCGAGCGTGACATCGCTGACGTCTTCGAGACTCGATTTCACTTCGTGCCACAGACGCAGAATGTCCCAATGCAGCGAGCCGGTCGTGCGCACGGCGACGTTGGGAAAACGGCGGACGTCCTTGAGCGTCAGGACATCGCCGTCAAGTCGTCCCAGGATCGCTCGACCGCTCTCGGCACCGAGATCAAGAGCCAGAAATCGCGCGCTCACGCGTCGAACAGCATATACCCGACCTACCTGAACAGCAGCGGCGCAAACTGCGCGAGATAGTCACGCCAGTTCAGCCACGTGTGGCCGCCCGGACTTTCCGTGTACTGCGGCGTGAACCCATGACGCTTGAGCAGCTCCACGGTCGAGCGCGTCGTCTCGATCAGCGAATCGTCCTTTCCAGTGCTGAACCAGAGGACCTTCAGTCCCTTTTTCGCGGCGGTGTTGTCGAGCATCGCGAGGTTGCGTTTCTCCCAGGCCTCGCCGAAGGGTGGAGCGGGCGTCGCCGGTACCGCGGCGGCGCCAGCAGCCGGCGCGGCGCCACGACCACCACGTCCGCCACCGCCACCACCCAAGAGGCCGGAGCTATAAACGCCGATGTACGCGTAGTCGGTCAGGCCCGGAATCGCAATGTTCAGCGTCTGGCTGCCGCCCATCGACAAACCGGCAATCGCGCGATTCTCGCGGCCCGGTCGCACGCGGTAGTGCTTCTCGATGTACGGCCGAATCGCGCCGGTGAAATCCTGAGTGAACTCGTCGGCCTGGCCAGCTGCGATGGTCAGCGGGGGCGCGGGCGCACCCACGCCAGGCGTTGGACCGTTCGTGTGCCCCGCGGGCATGACAACGATCATCGGCTGTGCTTTTCCGGCGGCGATCAGGTTATCCAGGATCATGCCGGCACGGCCGACCGACGTCCACGCTTCGTCGGAATCCCCCGCGCCGTGCAGGAGGTAGAACACGGGGTATTTCGTGCTGTTGGATTCGTAGCCCGGCGGCGTGTACACGTGCATGCGCCGATGCCGCCCGAGCGGCGCCGAGTAGTACGTGACGCTGGCCACCGCGCCGTGCGGCACATCCTTCGTGTCGAAGATGTCCGACCCGGACACCAGTGCGAGGCTCCAGACGTTGTTGTTCGACACGCTCGTCAGCGGATTGCGCGGATCGATCACGGCGACGCCGTCGACATTGATGTTGTAACGGTAGGCGCCGGGCGGAACCGGCGCCGACGTGAACGTCCAGACGCCACTCTCTCCCTTCGTCATCACGCCGTTCTGGCCGAGACCGGGGATGTCGCTGCCGCTGACGCGAACGGCCTGGGCCTGGGGCGCATTGATGCGGAACGTGATGCGGTGATCAGCCGAGACTTCGGGCGAGACGACAGCCGGCGCCGCCGCGCCTCGGCCCGGTCCCTGCGCGGTCTGGGTTGGTGCGGCGGCGGACTGAGCCGCGGCGAGTTGCGCCGTGACAAGAACGGACGCGCCGAGAAGCAGGACCTGGCGTGATTTGCGCATGAATTTCATGATCTCTCCCTCCAATGCCGTCGAACTTCGCTGTCGGTTACGCCGTGGTCACGTCCACCCACGCACGGTTCCGGGCCGACGCCAGCACGGCGTCGGTCACCTGGTCGGTTGCGAGCGCGTCGCGGAACGTCGGCGCGCACGGCTTCCCCGCGTGGACAGCGTCGAGGAAATCGGCGAACTGATGAATAAAGGTGTGTTCGTAGCCGATCTGCAGGCCGGGTACCCACCACCGCTTCATGTACGGCTGATCGCCGTCCGTCACATGGACACTGCGCCAGCCACGGACCCTGCCGTCGTCCTTGTGATCGAACCACTGCAGCCGATGCAGATCGTGGAGGTCCCAGCGCGCCGACGCGTGCTCGCCGTTAATCTCGAGCGTGTAGAGCGCTTTGTGGCCGCGCGCGTAACGCGTGGATTCAAAGGTGGCCAGCGAACCGTTCTCGAAACGGCACAGGAACGCACTCGCGTCGTCGATGCCGACGGGCTCGACCTTACCGGTGAGCGAGTGCTTGCGCTCCTTGATGAAGGTCTCGGTCATCGCCGACACCTCGGTAATCGGGCCGTTCAACCAGAGCGCCGTGTCGATGCAATGCGCGAGCAGGTCCCCGGTCACGCCGCTTCCGGCAACGTTCACGTCCAGACGCCACAGGCCTTCGCCACCCTGGGGAAGATCCTGGGAGATGGTCCAATCTTGGAGAAACTGCGCGCGGTAATGGAATATGCGGCCCAGTTTCCCTTCGTCGATGAGCTGCTTGATCAGCGTGACGGCGGGCACGCGGCGGTAGTTGTACCAGACGCTGTTCGGTACGCCGGCGGTCTCGACGGCCTCGACCATCGCCTTGGCTTCTGCCGCGGTGCGCCCAAGCGGTTTCTCGCACATCACCATTTTGCCGGCCTTGGCCGCGGCGATGGCGATCTCGCGATGCGTGTCGTTGGGGCTCGCAATATCGATGAGGTCAATGTCTTTGCGCGCCACGATCTCGCGCCAGTCGGTTTCGACGGACTGGTAGCCCCAGTTCGCGGCGAACGCGTTCGCGCGATCCGGATTGCGCGCGCAGACGGCCTTCAGCACCGGCCGGTACGGCACGTCGAAAAACTTCGGCGCGTGCAGGAACGCATTGGAGTGGGTGCGTCCCATGAAGCCGTATCCAATGAGACCGATGTTTAAGTCTTTCATCAACCCGTTCTCACCTTTGACTTCTGACCTTTGACCTCTAACCTTCGCGTCGCGAAGCGACGCGACTAGTCCCAGCCGTGCGCGTTGCGCACCGCGATCATCGTCTTCAACACATCCCGCCACGTACCTGGTTGCATCATCGTCGTGTTCGGGAACATGCAGCCATCCCAACAGATGTGCTGGACAGCCTTCGTGAGTTTCCCCGAGTCGTCGCGAAGCCAATACCCGGCGTGGCGCGGAATATCGAGTTTGCCATTCGGATCGTTCGGCAGGCAGTGGCGGCCGGTCTTGTCATGCGAGCCCGATCCTTTCACCGTAGCGTCGTTCTGCGCCACGTGAAAATCGATCGTCCATGGCCGGAGCTCGTGTGTCATTTTCCTGAGCGCGGCGTCGAGCACCTCCTTCGCGGACCAGTCGAACGGCTCCGGCAGCAGTCGATCGTCCGGCGCGTTGTAGCCCATGGTGAACAGCAACGTGTGCGCCATGTCGGCCTGGAATCCCAGCGTCTTCGGCCGGCCGACCATCTCCAGGAGCTCGACGTTGCGGCGCCAGCTGTGCATGCCGCCCCAGCAGATCTCGCCCTCCGCGGCGAGCCGCTCGCCAAATCCCTCCGCGATGTCGCAGGCCTGCCGGAAGGTCGTCGCAATCTTCCTAGTGTTGCCGGCCGGATCTGCGGCCCAGTCACCCGGGCCCGCCGCGGAGTCGATGCGGACGACACCGTACTTCCGCACGCCGAGATCGCGGAGCTGCTTCGCGATCGCGCAGGCCTTCTTCACCTGCGTCAGAAACTGCTGCCGATCCTGATCGCTGCCCATCGCCGATCCGCCGCCCGTCGGCGGCCACACCGGAGCCACAACCGACCCGACCATGAACCCCTTGGCGCGTACTTTGTCAGCCAGCGCTTTCAAGTCATCGGCGGTGGCATCGATGCTCGTATGCGGATCGAAGAGAAAGAGATCGACGCCGTCAAACCGCACGCCATCCACTTCGGCGGCGGCGGTCAGGTCGAGCATCGTGTCGAGGTCGATGGGAGGCTCGGCCCCCGGACCGCCCTTGCCAACGAGGCCCGGCCACATCGCGTTGTGCAGCTTTGGATACACGTGCGTGCGCATGACGGAGAGGCCCTACTTCTTTCTTCGAGCCGCTTTCAGCGGTTCGTTGTCGGGGTTGCCCGGACCGAAGTGCTTCAACAGCACCAGCGGATCCGTCGCACTGTGGTTCTCGATTCGCACACCATCGCGCGCGGCCGACGCCGTGACAAAGATTTCGTCCTCGGTCATCTCGCCGAATCGGATCATCGAGGGCGTGGACACGCGCACATCATTCACGGCGCCATAACCCTGGGTGAGAATCACGCCGTACGCTTCCGGATCGCGAACAGTCACGCGTCGCTTCGGCAGGACCGTGAGCTCCTTGGCCGAGTACCACTGTGTGCCGTAGCAGACCCATTGTTCACGGAAACCGGCGCTCTCTGTCTCGGCAAACGGCTTGACGGGCAGGGGAAACACGCGGTTGTCCTGCGCGAACGTCGGATTGACGTTGGCCTCCCAGTCCAGGAGGTCGACGATGTAGTCCAGATCGTGGTGAAAGGCCGGCGGAACGTCTTTAGTCAGCAGCTCTCGCGGCGTGATTCGCCCCTCGACTTCCGACTGGAACATCGCGAAAACGTCGCTGTTGACCTGCGGTTCGTACGTCACGAGCGAGCCGGGCGCGTGCAGGATCCTGGGATCAATTTGCCAGCCGGTTCCCACCTCCAGCCGGAACGCGCGCGACAGATCCAGGATGCCGTTATCGCCGCGGTTCCAGTTCTCGAGACATCGCCGGACCTGGGCCTTGGTTGTCCCAGGCTCGAGGCCCATGAACGTGTACGGAAAATCGTTGTCGGTCTTGTTGTACTGCGGCGGAAAGTAGTACGCCTCAGGCTTGCCCTTGCGACCGAGGAGTTGCGCCTGCTCCTCGCTCTGATGCAGGTGGTGCGGAATCGGCCCCATGTTGTCGAAGAATTTGCACAACAGATTCCAGCCGCCCTCGCGCGACATCACGTCGTGTCCCAGCAGAAGATCGCCGGCCTCTTCAACCGCATCGCGCAACAGGAATCGCGAGCCGTCCGTGTGACGCACGTAGCTCAGCCCCTCGTCAGCCGGCGTGCCAGGACCGTTGTCGGCGTTCGTGGTGGATGAAAACCATCGTTCGTTGATGCCGCCACAATCGCCGCCCAGCGCGTATAAATCGGCGGGATGAAGCTTCAGACGGCGGCCGGGAATCATGAACGAGCGCGGCACCCAGCTCGGCTCGAGACGCAAGATGCCGGATCCGGCGCCAAGCGCTGCCTCAATCTGCGATCGCGTGACCATTGTTGGAGTCCTTCCCAGGCCCGTGGACGATATAACCCCGGCTGCGGCAGATCAAGAACAACCGCAGGCATAATGATGCGCGTCATGCGCCGGTTATATGAGGGACGGCGAGCCATCTCCATCGAAAGCCCGCGAGGTGATTGACCGCGGGCCGGCTCTTCGGCGTACCGACCGATCGGTGGATTCGCGCGCGAGCCAGCGTGGACGTCGAGTACTGGGCGTCGATCCAACCGGCGGCGCAGATTCCGGAAACTCTTGATTGGCCCACCTGAGGTGAACATGACTGGTCACGTTCGATTGATCTTGGTCCGGCTCGTTCTCGCGATCGCGCTTGTCAGCCCATCCCTGCCAGCCGCGCAACAAGCGACCACGCCACCCGCCGCGGCACCGCAAGCGCCGGCGGGAGGCCGAGGCGGCGGCCGCGGCGCGGCCCTCAAGTCGCCGGAAATCGCGGCCGACGGGCGGGTCACGTTTCGACTGCGCGCGCCCAACGCCAAAGAGATCATCGTCTCACTGGGTCAAACGCGTCTGCCGATGCAGAAAGACGAGCAGGGCGTCTGGAGCGCCACCAGCGACGTGCTGGTGCCGAACTACTACACGTACTCCTTCGTGGTCGATGGCACGACCATCAACGACTCAGCCAATCGGCGGGTCGAGACGTCGTTCGGGAGTTCCCGGTCGATGTTCGTCATTCCCGGGCCGGAGCCGTGGCTGCCCAGCGCTGATGTCCCACGCGGCGCGATCGCGCGGCACACCTTCCGATCGGCAATCGCGAACGACGAGCGCGATTTTCTGGTCTACACACCCGCCGGCTACGAACCCAAACGTGCACGCGCCTATCCGACCCTGTACCTGCTGCATGGACTTGGCGATGACGCCGAACGCTGGATGAACGGCGGCGGCGCCAACGTGATTCTGGACAACCTCATCGCGCAGGGCAAGGCGGTGCCGATGGTCGTCGTCACGACACTCGGCTATGGCGTGAACAACGGGCCGGCCGGCGCATCGACACCGGAGAGCATTCCGGCCTACACGAAGATCCTGCTCACCGAGATCATGCCCGTCGTCGAACAGACGTACAACGTCGCGAAGACCCGCGATCAACGGGCCATCGCCGGCCTGTCGATGGGCGGCGCCGAAGCCCTCTTCACCGGGCTGAATCATCTCGACAAGTTCGCCTCGATCGGCTCCTTCAGCGGGGCATTCGTGATGTGGCGCAGCGTAGCCGGCGGCGGTGCCGATCCGTCGAACAGCACGGCCGTGTTCGAGAAAATATTTCCGTCACTCGATGCGAAAGCGAATGCCTCCATCCGGCTGCTGTGGATCACCTGCGGCACGGCTGATGGACTCATCGGCGTGAATCGCGAATTCAAGGAATGGCTGCGATCGAAAAACGTCCGATTCACGGAAGAAGAAGTGCCCGATATGGGGCACGTCTGGCCGCTGTGGCGGCGTAACCTGGTCGACTTCGCGCAGAAAGCGTTTCAGAAATAGCGACTATCTGCCGCTCGGGCTATCGTCAGCCTTGAGGTCGCCGATCGCGTACTGGATGCCGGCGAGGACGTGGCGCAGCATCTCGGGCGATCGGTAGATGCCGTCCTCCCGGTGACCGAGCGCCAGGTAGAACACGCGACCGGATCCATCGCGACGGATCCAGCTCAGGCCGTAGTCGCCGTCCATACGCGCGCTGGCGTTTGACTCTTTGGCCTTGTCGGTGTCGCTCATCTTCGCGTAGTCGATGCTCATCAGGACGTGCAGGTTCTTGCGCGACCAGGACTCCATGAAGAACGAATAGGTCTCATCTTCGATCTCGAACGACTGTGTTGCGAACATCGAGGTCAGCGGACTCTGCGGGTCATCAATCTTCACGGCGACGCGCTGCCACGGATGATTCTTGAAGATCCCGCCGATCATCTGATTGAACTCGGGCCATGTCCCCCCGGCGGGTGCGCTGCCGCGACCCACAGGCTCACCTGCTCGGCCGCCCCGGCCAGTGCCCGCACCGCCTCCGCGCGGCGTCGAAGGCGCAGACGGCGCTCGAGTGAACGGCGTGTTCCCCATGCCGCTGTGGTACGTGTCCGTGGCCGCGTGAATGCCGACCAGGCCCTTGCCGCCGCGCACAAACTCGAGGAACGCGGCTCGCCTCTCGGCCGTCGCCGTGGGATCCCCGGCTTCATCGAGGAATGCGCCGACCGTGCTGTCGAGCACGATGGCGTCGTACTGTTTCAGGTTTTCCGACGTGATGACGATCGGATCGTAGCTGACCGTGGTGCTCCATGCGCCTGTCTTCCGGCCGAGCTCGGCCACCATTCGCGCCGCGAGCGGGATCGAGGTGTGCGTGAAGCCCGGCGAATCCGCGAGAACAAGCACGCTCCGTGCCCGCGCCGGGCGCGCGGGTGCCGCCGACGGCAGTGCCTGCAGCATCGCCTGCACGTCTGTCTCGGCGGGTGTCGGCACCGCACCTCGATTGCCGGTTACGGCCGCCTGCTGTGCGTGTCCTGCGATCAGGCTGACGAACAGGAGCGCAAGCGCGACGCCGAACGCCGTGGCTACGCGAGCGCCGCGCGACAGTACTCGAGACATTTTCTGACTTCCTTCACCGCGTCGGAGTCCTGTGGGATCGTGTATTCCTGCTCGATCGTCGCGGGAATCGGCCACCGGTTCTTCGATACGAGCTGCAACAGTTCCTTGATCGGCGTCTCGCCCTGGCCCCATGGCAGATTCAGTTCGCAATGGTTCGGCAGCGTGCGATCCTTCAGATGAAAACTCGCGATGCGGTCGTGGAACTTGTTCAGGAAGTCAATCGGCGTGCCGCCCTGGTTGCCGCCGGCGACGAAGTGGCCGAAGTCCACGTTGGCCTGATTGCCCTTCGACGCCGCAAAGGCTTCGTCAAAGACCGTCATGCTGCCCTGTGTGTGCGTGTGATACGCGGCGTGCATGTTGTGTTTGAGTGCCCAGTCACCGACCCGCTTGAGCGTCGCGGCGGCCGTCGGTCCCGTCGGGAGTTCGGCCGTCACGTGCGTCGCACCTAGCGTTTTCGCCACCAGGAACTGGAACTCCAGTTCATCGTCGGCCGCGTTCAATGAAATGTTCTTCACGGCGTAGATCGTGACGCCGGCGTCGCTGTACATCTTGCGCAAATCTTTGAAGATGTCCATCGACAGCGACTCGCGCCACTTGCGCTGCTCCTCGGCGGCGGCGAGTTGCTCGGGCGTCGGTCCCGCGCCGCGCGCTGCGCCACCTGTGGGCGGCGCTGGCACAGCAGCCGGCGCGATCACCGTACCGCCGGCGGGCGCGGCCGCTGGCGCGCCGCCACCACGACGAGGTGCGCAGGGCTGTCCGTTCCACGAATCCGATGACGGGACCGGCGGCGTCGCCGGCGCCGTTGGCGCCGCGCCATCGCCTCGTCCGCCGGGTCCTCCAGCGGCGCGGCCGCCGCCACCGCCTCCGCCTCGTCCACCCCCTCGGCCGGTATTACTCGGCGTGAACCCGGACCGCGCCTGGGCGTAGGCGGTAACCGGTGCGCCCATCAATTCGATCGCACTGATGCCTGAATCGACGGTGTACTTCAGAATGGCCTCGGCACTCTGGTCCGGCATGCTGCGGTAACTGTAGGTAATCGTGCCGATTTGCACGCCGGCGATCTTGGAATTGGGCTTCGCCTGGAGTAGTCCGGCAAACAGCGATTCTGAGCGGGCTACGACCGCTGCGCAGGGCAAGGCCAACATCAGCTTCCCGAGTTCGCGTCGTCTGCGATCCATCCCAGCACCCTCCCCGGCGCGTCCAGCGCGGCGCGCGTTGGTGGCCTTTCTACCACAAACCATTGCTATCATCTCGCTCCAGCACGTCAGACGAATACGAGGCACCCATGCGGAATGGAACGCTCCTGGTCGCGGCACTACTGCTTTCGGTCGCCACTCTCGGGGCGTCCGATTTCCTCATGGAAGGCGTCGATGCCGCCCGAACCGGCTGGGTCAAGGACGAAAAAATCTTCAACACCACGAATGTCGGCAGCATGAAGCTGCTGTGGAAGATCAAGCTCCCCAGCGCGCCGCGCGAAATGCACAACCTCTTCGCGCCGCTCATCGCCGAACGCGTGAACACACCACAGGGCGTTCGCGAAGTCGCCCTCGTTGCGGGCGTGTCGGACGACCTGTTTGCGATTGATGTCGTCAGCGGCGAGCAGTTGTGGCACAAGCACTTCGACACGACGTTCGCGGGTGGCGGTCGCGTCGGCGATGCACTCTGCCCGGGTGGACAGACGGCAGTGCCTGCAATTGGTCCGACGGCGACGCCGGGCCAGTACACGGTCTACGCAGTTTCGTGGGATGGCCGGCTGCGCCAGGTCAATCTGTCCGACGGCCAGGATGTCGCCCCGCCCGAGAAGTTCATGCCGCCCAACGGCAAACCCTACGCACTCAACCTCGTGAACGGCGTGATTTACACGGCCAGCGCTCAGGGTTGCGGCGGCGTGCCTAACGCGTTCTATTCGTTCGACCTCGCCACGCGCAAGTCCAGCACGTTCCTGCCCGCCGGCGGTGGGTTGTGGGGACGTCGAGGCGCGGCGATGTCACCAGAAGGTGTCGCCTACCTCGGCACGGGTGACGCCACGTTCAATCCCGCCACCAAGAGCCTCGGCAATGGCATCGTCGGCGTCCGGATCGACGCAAGCCAGCAGCTTCAACTGGTCGACTACTTCGGCCCCAAGAACGCGAACTGGTTGTTCCGTCGCGATCTCGACGTCAATGTCACGCCCATGTCCATCGACTACCGCGGACGTGAGTTCCTGGTGGGCACGAGCAAGGAATGCCGGATGTGGTTGCTCGATCGCGACGAACTGGGCGGCGACGATCATCGCACCACGCTGCATACCACGCCGTTGCTGTGCAACGAGGCACAGGCGTTTGACGGCCGCGGCGTCTGGGGTGCGATGGCCACATGGCAGGACCCCCGCGGCACACAGTGGGTACTCGTGCCCTTCTGGGGCGAGGTGCACAAGGACTTTCACGCGCCGATTGAGTACTCGCGGCCGAAGGGCGGCGGCGTCGCCGCGTACCGGCTCGAAGAGCTGGCCGGCAAGTGGCAACTGACGCCGGCGTGGCTGTCGCGCGACATGGACCTGGCAGACGAGGTCGTGGTCGCCGGCGGCGTCGCGTTCGCGTACGCCGCGGGCGAAGACGCGACGCAGACGCTTTCAGACGCCGCATGGAATGAACCGGGCGGCCCGCGATACGGCGGCGGCCTCAGCAGCGGATCGGTTCGGCGCATCCCCGGCGGCCGCATCGCCACGCTACATGCACTCGACGCCATTACCGGCAAGGAACTGTGGTCGAGCGGCACGCAGATCACGTCGTGGAACCACTTCAGCGGCCTGACGGTCGCCAACGGCCGCGCCTACGTCGGCACGTTCGATGGCACGCTCTATTGCTTCGGCGTCGCTCGGCCGGCCGAGGCCAGGTAGTCAGTCGGTTGACGGAGGATTTCGCGTCATGCGCATGAAAGTGTTCTGCGTCGCTGCGGCTTCAACGCTGGTCGTCGTCTCGTTGTCGGGTCAGGTCCGCGGCGGCGGATCCGAATGGTTGACGGCGCAGGCTGATGCACAACGAACGTCCTGGATCCGGACCGACGCGGCCATTTCGGTCGAGGCGCTTGGGAAGCCCGGGTTCGAGCTGCAGTGGAAAGTGAAGCTCGAGAACCAGGCGCGTCAGATGAACGGTCTGTCGCAAGGCGTCACGGCGAACGGCGTCACGTTGTTCGTGCCGTTGTCGCTCGTGACGGGCAGTTCAAATAACGTCTACGCGATCGACAACGACACTGGATATCTGTTGTGGCAGCGGCATTTCGACGCGGCATTGCCCGCGGCGACGCCGGCCTGTCCCGGCGGAATCACCGCGGCGGCGACTCGGATCGTCGCGGTCGCGCCGCCTGTGCCAGCGGGCGCGCGTGGTGCCGGCGGCGGTGGCCGCGGCGCTGGCTACCGCGGCAGCGTCAGTGAACCCGGTCAGGGGATCGTCATTGAGGCGCGCGGTGGCGGAGCCGGACGAGCAGGCGCACCGCCAGCTGCCGGCGCACCACCCGCAGGCGCCCCGCCGGCAGGTGCGCCACCCACCGTCACGCCGCCCGCAGGCGCCGCAGGTGTCGGGGCTGGTGCGGCCGGTGCTGGCGCCGCTGGAGCTGGAGCTGGAGGAAGAGGCGCGGCCGGAGCCGCCGGCGCAGCCGGACAACCACCAACTGCTCCCGCCGGTGGTGGCCGTGGCGCCGGAGCCGCCGCGACTCCGGGTATTCCGGGAGCCCCGACGGCAGGTGGAGGCAGCGGATTCGGACGCCCGGCCGGCGTCGTTTATGCAATCACGAGTGACGGCATGCTCCATGTGCTCGGCCTCGCGTCGGGCAAAGACATGCAGAAACCCACGCCGTTTCTCCCGCCCAACGCGAACTGGTCGGATACGGTCGCCGTCAACACCACGCTGTACACCGGCACGAGCAATCGCTGCGGTGAGGCGGCCAATGCGATCTGGGCGATCGACCTCGCGGCCGAAAACAAACCCGTCTCGTCGTGGACGACACTGGGCGGCGGAATCGTGGGTTCCATCGCGGTCGGCATCGACGGCTCGCTCATCGCCGCGATCGGTCCGGGGGCCGCAAGCGCAGGCGGGTATGCCAACGCCATCGTCTCCGTCGACCCGAAAACGATGCAGGTGAAGGACTGGTTTACGGATCCGCGCACCGAATTCGTGTCGACACCCGTCATCTTCACTCAAGGCGACCGGAACATCGTCGCCGCTGCGACAAAAGACGGACGCATCCTGCTTCTCGACGCGAGCTCGCTCGGCGGCTCGAACCACTCCACACCTCTATATGCGTCGGAATCGTTTTCAGCCGGCGCCGGAGCCTTCGCTCCCCGCGCGCTGGCGACGTGGCAGGAGATGCTGCCTGATCCGAACCCGCCGGCGGCGTCGGCCCCGCCGGCCGCGGCCGGTGCCCCGGGACAAGTCCAGGGTCCACCCGTTGCGGCGTTGATACCGGGCACCCGTTGGCTGCTCGTGCCGACGGCCAATGCGATCACTGCACTGAAGGTCATTGATAGTGGCGGGAAGCCATCACTGCAGCCGGGTTGGGTCTCCCGCGACCTTGCCTCGCCGGTCACACCGCTCATCGTCAACGGTGTCGTGTTTGCGCTGGCGAGCGGCCGTGCCGCGTCGACCCCGGGCGCGACCACGGCTGACCCGGCCAGGCGTGCGACACCTGCGGTGCTATACGCGATGAACGGTGCGGATGGAAAGGAACTCTGGACCAGTGGGAATACAATTACGTCGTCTTTCCAGGGGAAGAGTTTCTGGAGCGCCAACGGTCAGGTGTACGTCGGTGCGTTCGACGGTATGCTCTACGCGTTCGGATTCGCCATGGAGCGCAAACATTGAAACAAGTGGTTGCGGCGCTGCTCGTTCTGACATTCGTGGTCGTCGTTCGGGTCACCGCTGAGGGCCCGCAAACTCCGCCGCCGGCCGGCCAAACTCCGCCACCGGCCGGTCAACCGCCGCCCGTCGCGGGCGGGCGCGGCGCAGGCGGCCAGGCGGGCCGAGGCTTTCCGGCGCAGCAGAAACCGCTGGCCGATCCGGCCGTGATCGCGCGCGGCAAGACGCTCTACGAGATCAGTTGCCGTTCGTGCCACGGTGCGGACCTTCGGGGCGGCGACCAGGGCGGACCCAACCTCTTGCGATCACAGATCGCGCTGAACGACAACGACGGCGAGTCGATCGGCGAGATCGTTCGCACCGGGCGCGGGGACATGGATCCCTTCGACCTTCCTGCCGAATCCATCAAGGCCATCGCCGCCTACATTCGCAGCATCCTCGCGACCGCGCGCGGACAAGGCGCACCGCCTCCTGGTCCACGAGTGGAGCTCAAAGTGCTGGTGGGCGACGCGGCGGCCGGTCAGACGTTCTTTGCCGCGCACTGCAGCAGTTGCCACTCACCGACCGGCGACTTGAGCGGTTTGGCGCAGCGTGTCCCGGATCCGACGGCACTACAAAACTTGTGGGTCGCCGGCGGCGGTGGCGGCGGACGTGGAGGCCGCGGCGGCGGCGCAGCAGCAGCAACCGGGCCCAGCCGTCGTGAAGTGACCGTCACCGTGACGCTCGCCTCTGGAGAGAAGGTCGAAGGCCGGCTCGGACGTATCGACGACTTCATCGTCACGCTCACGCAGGCCGACGGCACGCCGCGGTCGTTTCGCCGCGACGGCGACTTGCCGCGCATCGACATCCGCGATCCACTGGATGGACACAAGAAGCTGCTGCTCGTTTACACGGACACCGACATGCACAATGTCACGGCTTACCTGGCGACACTGAAATGACAATCAAGCCATTTACGATCGTTGCCTCCGCACTGGCCCTCTCGACCGTGCTGTTATCAGGCCAGGGACAGAGCCTGGTCGATCCAGCGTCGCTGCTCAAGCCCCTCGCCGAATCGTGGCCGACCTACTCCGGTGACTACACGGGCCGGCGATTCAGCGCGCTGAAGCAAGTCAACACGACGACGGTCAAGAACCTTTCTTTGGCCTGGGTGGTTCGCCTCACAGCTGGCGCCGGCGCGACGGGTGGCGGCGGAGGCGGCCGTGGTGGCGGGGGCGGTGGATCCGACGTCATCATGGGGGGCGTCGGCACCGAAATCGCCGGCGCCGGCGCCGCAAACATCAAGGGCGCGATCCTGATGGTGAACGACGTGCTCTACGCCTCGTCACCAGACAACGTCTGGGCACTCGACGCACGTGACGGCCGTGAGTTGTGGCACTACGTGTGGCGGACGCGCGGCGGCACGCATATTGGCAATCGCGGCGTCGCGATCTGGAACAACTATCTGTTCTTTGAAACGCCCGACAACTACCTGGTGTCGCTCGACGCGAAAACCGGGAAGGAACGCTGGCACGTCGAAATCGCCGATTTCGATGAACAGTATTTCTCGACACCGGCGCCGATCATCGTCGGCAACCACGTGCTCGTGGGCACGGGCAACGACTTGGACATGCCGGGTTTCCTGCAGTCGTTCGATCCGGAGACCGGCAAACTCCAGTGGAAGTTCTACACCGTTCCGATGAACCCCGGCGATCCAGGGCTGGACACGTGGCCGAGTCTCGACGCGGCTCGTCACGGAGGCGGTCAAGTCTGGGTTCCCGGCGTCTACGACCCGGAGACGAAGTTCTACATCTTCGGCACGGGGAATCCGACGCCCGGTTACACGGGCGTGGCGCGCAAGGGCGATAACCTGTTCACCTGTTCGCTCGTCGCAGTCTCAGTCGAGACCGGCAAGATGGCGTGGTACTTCCAGACATCGGCGCACGACACGCATGACTGGGATTCAGCGCAGACGCCCATCCTGATCGACGGCGTGGTCAACGGCAGGCCACGCAAGCTCGTCTCGACGGCGTCACGTAACGGCTATTTCTACACCGTCGATCGCGTGAGTGGCGAGCATCTCGTGACGAGCAAGTTCGGGACGGCGTCGAACTGGGCCAACGGACTTCGTCCGACCGGTGTGGTTGAACCCAACCCGGGGAAAGAAGCCACGATTCCCGGTTCGCTCGTGTCTCCGGTCGAGGGCGGCGTCACCAATTGGCCGCCGGCCGCGTATTCGCCGGACACGGGTCTGTTCTACGTGCACGAGCGCAATGGCTTCAACATCGTGTACCTGACGGACCCTGATCCGCGCGGGTCGATGGGCTTGGGGGGGAAATCGACGAGCGGCGTCGGATCGGCCCCGAGTTATCTCACGGCGATTGACTACAAGACCGGCAAGGCCGCGTGGCGGCACCAGTTTCCAGGAGTCACCGGTGGTGGCGGCTCCGGTGGCATTCTGGCGACGGCGGGCGGCGTGCTCTTCACGGGCGACGCCGGCGGCAACTTTGTGTCGTTTGATGCGAGGACCGGCAAGCCGCTGTGGCACGCGCGCATTGGTGGTCCCTCAAATGCGCCGGAGACGTATCTCCTCGACGGACTCCAGTACGTGCTCGTCGCGGTTGGCGATGCACTCTACGCATTCAGGCTGAATTGAACGAGTGAACTTCGGTGGTCCTGTGCACAAATCATCCATGCGAACAATGAACGGCGTGACCGTCCGCATGGCCGCGACGGCGCTGACGTTGGCAGCAAGCGGCGCATTCGTCGCGGCGCGCCAAAATCCCGCGCCTCTGCCATCACAGCAAGACGCGCTGCCGGCAGGGCCGGGCCGGGATATCACTCTGAAAGTCTGTTCCGGATGTCATCAGCCTGGCATTGTGGCGTCGTTGCGCCTCACCAGCGAGGGCTGGGCCGCAGTCATGAAGGATATGGTTCGGGAAGGCGCCAAGGGCACGGACGCGGAACTGGCGCAGGTCCTTGATTACCTCTCCACGAATTTCCTTGGTGAGGCGCCGCGTCCGATCAACCTCAACACCGCGCCCGCCATTGACCTCGAGAGTGTGGTCGGACTTCTGCGGAGCGAAGCGAGAGCCCTCATCGCCTACCGCGAGAAGACACCATGCAAGGCCCTGGACGACCTAAAGAACGTCCCCGGCCTCGACTTCAAGAAAATTGAGGCCGCCAAAGACCGCGTCGTCTGTATCCTGCCTTGATGGAACGTCTTGGCCTGTTAGTTCTGCGGCTTGGTTTCGCGTCCCTGCTCCTTGGATTCCACGGCTGGACGAGGCTGGGCCGCGCGATCGGTTACGTGTTTTACGGTCAGCCGTGGACGTTCGTGGATCTGGTCGGGCGACTGGGATTTCCGATGCCTGCGGTCTTCGCGGTGCTTTCGGCGACGGCCGAATCCGTTGGCGCACTTCTCGTCGCCCTGGGACTGTTCACGCGGTGGGGGGCGGGCCTCATTGCGATCAACATGACCGTGGCGCTATTCAATGAAGCCGCGAAGGGCGACCCACTTGAACTGCCGGCGTTGTACTTCCTCTGCGCGGTGACGATTCTGCTGCTTGGACCTGGACAGTGGTCACTCGATGCGGTCCTTCGTCGCAAACGCAGAACCTGACGTCCTTCCCGAAGCCGCGATCAGCGGCCGCCGGCAAAGATGGCGCCCCACGGACTCCCGCCGGTCGCGATTCGTCCAGTGACCGTGCCGCTTGCGACGTCGACGATCGACACATCACCTGAGGGACCGTTGGCGGTGTAAAGCGTCTTCCCGTCCGGGGCAATCGCAATGCCCCAGGGCCGTCCGCCGACGTTGTCGATCGTACGGACGAGTTTACGGGCCTTGACGTCAATGACCGCAATGGACTGCGCGCGGCCGAGCGACACGAATAAGAGGCTGCCATCCGGTGACATCGTCGCGCCCATCGGCCTCGGCGCAATCGTGGCGCCCGCGAGTTTAGGAAGGCGGATTTGGCTGGCAATTCTGTGCCGGGTGGCGTCGACCACGGTCACGCTGGCATCCAGCTCGTTGGTGATGAATGCCGTCGCCCCATCGGCCGTGAACGCCACGGCGCGGGGTCGAAAGCCCGACTTCAGGCGCGCTGCGATCTTGCCGGACGCGGTCTCGATCACGACGACTTCCCCATCGGCCTCGCACGTGACGTAGACCTCGATCCCCCCGGGTCTCATCGTCACACCCTCAGGCTCTTCGCCGACTTTTACGCGCGACTGGACGGCGCCCGTGGCGGTATCGACGACGGACATCTCCGCCGCGTCTTCGTTAGAGACGTACAACCGCGCGCCATCTGGCGACAAGTCAAACGATTCCGGATCCTGGCCGCTCTTGAGCACACGGCTCAACTTGCCTGTCGCGAGGTCGATCACACCGATGCCGTCAGAAGACCTATCGGGCGGGGGAAGCTTCGACTCGTCGACGCCCGGTCCCGCGATCGGCGAGCCGGAGAGCGCGACGAAGAGTTGCGTGCCATCGTGCGAGAGACGGAGTCCACGCGGCCGTTTGCCGACGGTGATCCGTCCGAGCATTTGGCGCGTCGAGGGATCGACCACGATGATCGCGCCACCCGTTTCATCCGAGATGAACACGCGAGGACCTCCCGTCGTCGGGACGGGTACTGTCGCCGATGCGGGCGGCAGCGGTGGAGGTGACGGTTGTTCGCAAGCACTCACCACAACGCCGCTCACGAGGGCGAGGACAGACGCGACGCAAACGGCGACAAAGTGACGCAGGCAGCGCATGGGTTTCTCCGGCCGATGGGAGGGTAACAGAGAACGACGAACGGGGGAACGACCGGGAACGACGAACGGGTGCAGGGCTTTCGCGGTGCGAAACAGCGGCCTTGATCTGCCCGTGCCAAGGCTCTATCGTGCTCGAATGATCCAGCGGTCCATACTCGCGATCTTCTGCTTCGTCGTCGTGTTCCTGGCGCAGACACAGATGCAGGCGCAGCTGGCGGCGCCCGGCACCTCAGGCGTCGTGATGGGCCACCTGCATCTCACGGCCAGGGACTCGGCGGCCAGCAAGACCTTCTGGACGGCGCTCGGGGGAATCGCCGTGCAGAATGGAGCGCTCCAGCTCATTCAGTTCCCCGGCACCTTCGTCATGCTGCGCCAGGGGCAGCCGACTGGCGGCACTGTGGGCTCGACAGTTGACCACCTCACATTCCGCGTCGCCAATCTGCCGCGGGCGATCGATCGGTGGTCGAAGGAGGCTGGAATCGTCGTCAGTCCCGACGGGTCCATCGAAACCTCCGACGGGATCCGCATCCGGCTCCTCAACGACGGGTCAGCGGACGGGCCGCCAAGCTTGGGCGCGATCAGCATCGTCACGATCGCCCCTCAAGAAACGCAGGCCTGGTACGTGAAGCAGTTCGGCGCGACGCCAGGCAAACCTGGTCCGACGATGACGGCGACGTTGCCTGGCGTGACGCTGGAGTTCGGCAAGGCCGACGCGCCGCCGGCCGGCACGCGCGGTCGTGCGCTTGATCACATTGGCTTTGAGGTGAAGAACCTCGAGGAGTTCTGCAAGAAGCTCGAAGCTGCGGGCATCAAGCTCGATCGCGCCTTCACCAGACTTCCCAACTCCTCGACCGCCATCGCGTTTCTCACGGATCCGTGGGGAACGTATATCGAGCTGACCGAGAACCTCGCGCCCCCGAAGTAGCCCCAGAGTAACTAGTTCGCTGGACACGGGCGTGAATGCGCATCAACATAGGGGTCGGGGAATCAACATTCGGAGGCCAGGCCGATGACTTACACCATCACGGTCAACCGTGAACAACGCACTGTGGACGTGCCCGAGCGGATGCCATTGCTCTGGGTACTTCGCGACACCCTGGGGCTGAAAGGGACGAAATTCGGCTGTGGAATCGCGCAGTGCGGTGCGTGTACGGTGTTGCTCGACGGCCGTCCGGTACGTTCCTGTCAGACCGAGATCTCCACAGTCGGGTCGCGCGCCGTCTTGACGATCGAGAGCCTGCCACAGGACGCGTCGCATCCGCTGCAGAAGGCCTGGATGGATCTCGACGTGCCGCAGTGCGGCTACTGCCAGGCCGGCCAGATCATGGCCGCATCCGCCCTGCTCACCCAGACCCCCAATCCGACCGATGCGCAAATCGACACCGCTATGAACGGCGTCGTCTGCCGTTGCGGCACCTACGTGCGAATCAAGCAGGCCATCAAGCAGGCGGCCGGCGGAAGGAAGGTGTAGCCATGGGCAGCAGAGAGTCGAAAACTCCGACAATGGACCGCCGTTCCTTCCTTCAGGTGACCGCGCTTGCCGGCGGCGGTCTGCTCGTGGGGCTGTCGATACCGGACGTTTTCGCCCAGCGTGCCGGCGGCCCCGGCGGCGGAGCGTCGCTCGCGCCGGACGTCTACATTACGATTCATCCGGACAACACCTTCACGATCATCGCGAAGAATCCCGAGAGCGGTCAGGGCGTGAAGACGGCCCTCCCGATGATCATCGCCGACGAATTCGACGTGGACTGGTCGCAGGTGAAGGTCCAGCAGGCCGACCTGCATCCTAAGTACGGTGGACAGGTCGAAGGCGGCAGCCGTGCGATTCCGAGCAACTACCAGAACATGCGCCTCGTGGGCGCCGGCGGACGCCTGCTGATGGTGTCGGCGGCGGCGGCCATGTGGAATGTGCCGGCGAGCGAACTCACCACCGGCGGCGGCGTGGTGAGACACGCCGGATCGGGCCGGACGGCAACGTACGGATCGCTCGCGTCGCGCGCGGCCTCGGTGCCCGCGCCCGATCAGGCGGCCATCACTGCCAGTCTCAAGAATCCCAAGGACTTCAAGATCATCGGCACGCGCACGCGCGGCGTTGACGTGAAGGACATCGTGACCGGACGGCCGGTGTACAGCATCGACGTGGCGCCACCGGGCATGCTCTACGCCGCGTTCGAGAAGTGCGCAGCGTTTCGCGGCAAGGTCGTCGACGCCAACCTCGACGAGATCCGGAAGATGCCCGGCATCCGCCACGCGTTTGTCGTGGAACCGGCGGGTCAGGGCAACAACGCCGCCGTGTCGGGCGTGGCGATCGTCGCGGACAGCTGGTGGATCGCCAACGACGCACGACGAGCGCTCAAAATCACCTGGGACGAAGGCGCCATCGCGACGCAGAGCAGCGTCGGGTACACCGCACAAGCGAGAGACCTCGCGTCGAAGAACGCGAGTGCTCCGCCGCCCCCGCCGCCTGCGGCCGGCGGTCGCGGTGGTGGCGGCGGCGCCGCCGTCGGCGATGTGGAGGCGGCGTTCAAGAGCGCCACAAAGGTACTCGAGGCCGAGTACTTCTTCCCGTTCCTGTCGCACGCGCCGCTCGAACCGCAAAATGCGACGGCGCACTTCCATGACGGCAAGCTCGAAATCTGGTCGCCAAGCCAGATTCCGTCTTTGCAGAATCCGGCAGCTGGCGCCGGCATCGCGCCCGAGAACGTGACGATGCACCTCGTGCGGTCTGGTGGCGGATTTGGCCGCCGCCTTGTCAGCGACTACGACGTGGAAATCGGACGCATCGCGCGCAAGGTCACCGAAGAGCGCGCGACATTGGGACTGCCGAGCGTCCCGGTCAAGTTGCTGTGGTCGCGCGAAGATGACATGGGCCACGACCAGTACCGGCCGAGCGGGTATCACTTCTTCAAGGCCGGGCTCGACGCCGCCGGCAAGCTGGTCGCCTTCCGCGACTACGTGCCCAGTACGCAATCGGTCGTGCCGGCCAACGAATTCCCACGCGGATTCTGCGAGAACGTCTGGGTAATCTCGTCGGCCGTCACGCCGTTTGACGTGCCGACGGGCGCGCTCCGCGCCCCGCCCACCAACGGCGTCTCGTTCGTCATGCAGGGTTTCATCGACGAGATCGCGGTCGCGGCAGGCAAGGATCCGCTCCAGTACCGGATTGATCTGTTGAACAGTCCGGCGGGCGGCGGCCCGACGGGGGGCTTCAATCCGGCCCGTGCGCGCGGCGTGCTGGAAGCCGTCCGTGACATGTCCGGCTGGAATCGTCGCAGCCAGTTGCCGAAAGGCACCGGCATGGGCGTGGCCTTCCAGTTCGCGCACGCCGGCTACGTGGCCTACGTCGTTGAGGCGGCCGTGACCGCGAACAAGGCGATCAAGATCAATCGCGTCTGGTGTGCTGTCGACATCGGACGCCAGATCGTGAATGTGAGCCAGTCCGAAAGCCTCGTACATGGCGGCTTCATCGAAGGCATGAGCCACATCATGAACTGGGAAATCACGATCGATCGCGGCCGCGCGGTGCAGCAGAACTTCGACGAATACCGGCCGACGCGTATGTCGCAGGTCCCGTCGGACTTCCAGGTCAAGTTCCTGCAGACGGACTTCGATCCGACGGGTCTCGGTGAGCCGTCGCTGCCTCCGGCCGTTCCGGCGATTACCAACGCCATCTTTGCGGCCAACGGCGATCGCATCCGCACGCTGCCGATCGCCAAGCTGGGCTATCGCTGGGCGTGATTGTTCGAGCCGTGATATTCACCTGCGCGCTGCTGGTATCGCAGCGCGCAGCTGACTCGGTCGCGTCAGTCGGAAAGACGCTTATCGCATACGACTTCTCGACGTCTTCGCAGGGCTGGTTGATCGCTGGCGACACGTCCGACGCCCCCGTCATCTTTCAACCCACCGGCGGCAATCCGGGTGGCTACATCTCGCACGTTGACGAAGCACTGGGCGAGACGTGGTATTTCCGCGCGCCGGCCAGCGCGCTGGCACAACTCGCCGCCGCCGAGCACGGCACGCTCAGGTTCAGCCTCAAGCAGTCCAGTGCCGATGCCGGATTTCCTGATGATGACGTGGTCATCGTGGGCGCGGCGGGCCGGCTCTCGTACCGATTCGATCACGCGCCCGGCACGGACTGGACGAACTTCAGCGTGCCGCTGTCGGCGTCGGCGAAGTGGCGCTGGAATTGGAATCAGGCGGCGACGCAGGAACAGATGCACCGGGTGCTTGTGGCACCCACTCGTCTCGACATCCGAGGTGAGTTCCGTACCGGCGACGACACCGGCGGGCTGGATGACTTTCGGCTGATTGCCCGGAACTCGCCCGAATCGGGACATACTCAGTCTGATCGCATCGCTGCGGGGGTTTTCGTCGTATTGAGGTGAGATGAGCGAGACGAACACAGGCGTGGCCGAGCCGGAAGTCGGCAGCTACTTCGTAGCCAACTATCCGCCGTTTTCGGTCTGGACGCCTGAAGGGGTGGCCCGCGACGCACGGCCGGCCCTGGCGTCGTCGCCGGTCGCCGGTGTGCCGCTCGGCCTGTACCTGCACATCCCGTTCTGCCGGAAGCGCTGCCACTTCTGCTACTTCCGGGTCTACACCAATAAGAACGCTCAGCAGGTTGAGCAGTACCTCGACCTGCTCGCCCGCGAATGGGATCGGCTGCGTGCGGAGCCGGCCATCGCAGGCCGCCCGGTTGATTTCGTCTACTTCGGCGGCGGCACGCCGTCGTTTCTGTCCACGCAACAGCTCTCGTCGTTGGTCAGCCGGTTGACCGAGCACACGCCGTGGACGTCGGCCTCGGAAGTCACATTCGAGTGCGAACCCGGCACCCTCACCGAAGCCAAGCTCGACACGATTCGCCGCCTCGGTGTCACACGCCTGAGTCTCGGCGTCGAGAATTTCGACGATGGGATTCTGGAAGTGAATGGCCGGGCGCACCGGTCACCCGAGATTGCGAAATCGTACCAGCACGCGCGGTCGATCGGCTTTCCGCAAATCAATATTGATCTTATCGCCGGCATGCTGGGCGAGACCGACGAGAACTGGCGGCGCAACATCGAGCGGACGCTCGAGCTGGATCCGGACAGCGTGACGATTTATGCGATGGAACTGCCCTACAACACGACAATCACGTCGGACATTCTGACGGGCGCGGGACAATTCACGCAGCACGTCGCGTCGTGGGATACGCGGCGCCGCTGGGTCGGCGAGGCCTGGGAGGCGCTTGAACGCGCGGGCTACACCATCGGATCCGCTTACACGGCCGTGAAGGACCCGTCCCGTACCAAGTTCATCTACCGCGACCGCCTGTGGGAGGGCGCCGATCTGGCGGCTCTGGGCGTGGCGTCGTTCGGGCACATTCAGGGCGTCCACATGCAGAACGTGGATACCTGGGAGACCTACGCGGCCGCCATTGAGGCAGGCGACTTGCCGCTTGGCCGCGCGTACCGCCCCAGCACCGACGAGCGCCTCATCCGCGAGACGATCCTGCAACTCAAGCGCGGCGCTATTCGGCCGAGCTACTTCGCCGCGAAGTTTGGCGTGGATATCCGCGATCGCTTCGCCGACGCGTGGCGCTCGATCGCCGCCGATGGATTTCTGGCCGCCGGCGGCAACGACCGCATCGCCCTCACCCGCGAAGGCCTGCTGCGAGTCGACATGCTGCTGCAGCGCTTCTTCCTCCCGCAACATCGAAACGTCCGGTATACCTAATGTCAGACTTTGATGTCATCGTCATTGGTGCGGGCCCGTCCGGCACCACCACCAGCGCCCTGCTCGCTGAACAGGGCCATCGCGTTTTGCTGCTCGAGCGCGAGCCGTTTCCGCGCTACCACATCGGCGAATCGCTGATTCCGTACACCTGGTTCACGCTGAACCGGCTGGGCGTGGTCGATTGGCTGCGTACGTCGGCCTGCCCGAAGAAGTACAGCGTGCAGTTCGTGTCGATCACGGGCAAGGTCTCGCAGCCGTTCTATTTCTTTCAGACGATCAAGCACGAGTGCGCGCAGACCTGGCAGGTCTGGCGTGGCGAGTTCGACCAGATGCTGCTCGACAACGCTGTCTCGAAGGGCGTCACGCTGCGCCAATTCGTGACCGTTCGCGACGTGCTGATGGAAGGCACGCGGGTCGTCGGCGTCCGCGCGGACACGAAGGACGGCGTTAAGGGCGAAGAAATTCGCGCCAAGGTGGTCGTCGACGCGACCGGCCGCGATTCCCTGCTGTCGCGCAAGTTCGGATGGAAGGACAAGGACGCCGATCTCAACAAGATCGCGGTCTGGAGCTATTTCGAGGGCGCACTCCGCGACCCGGGTCTCGATGAAGGCGCGACGACGGTGGCGTATGTGCCGCAGAAGGGATGGTTCTGGTACATCCCGCTCCATTCCAACATCGTGTCCGTCGGCGTCGTCGGCGAACCGAGCTATCTCTACCGGGATACGCGCGATCCCGACACGATCTTCCATCGCGAAGCCGAGGCCTGTGCCTGGATCCGCGACCACATCAAAGTCGGCAGGCAGGTGCAGCCGGTTCGCGTGACCGGCGAGTACTCGTATCACTCCAAACACATCGGCGGCGACGGCTACTGCCTGGTGGGCGACGCGTTTGCGTTTCTGGATCCGCTCTTCTCAACGGGTGTCTTTCTGGCGCTGAAGAGCGGCGAAATGGCGGCCGATGCGATCCACGCGGGATTGTCGGCCGGCAGCGAGATCACCGCCGCGCATTTCGAGGAGTACTACAAGAGCCAACGCCGGGCGGTGATGAGCTTCCGCCAGTTGGTGCGCGCGTTCTACGACCTGTCGTTCAGTTTCCGGGAATTCCTCCAGGTCTATCCCCACCTCAACTCGCTCATCGTGGACACGCTGGTCGGCAATGTGTTCACGGACCTGACGCCGCTGTTCAGCGCGCTCGAGGAATACAAGGCCAAGAATCCGCGGACGGAGATCGACGTCACGACGGCATAGTGCGCTCCACGCGTGCACTCGGATTCCACGATTTGAACCGTGAAGCAGTGAAGGTTAAGCCATTCCCTCCATTACTTCACGGTTAAGATAGGCACCTACCAACGGGAGGACTTGATGCGGTTTCCCAGACGCGGTCTCACACTGGCTTTGGTCGTCGCCTTCGTCGGATCGAGTGGCGCGCGCGCCCAGGATTCGATGGCGCGTATCCGGGAGGCCGATCTCAAGGCCGATCTCTTCGCGCTGGCCGGCGATGCGATGCGCGGGCGCGAGGGCGGGACGCTCGATGAAATGACGGCGTCTGTCTGGATCGCCGAGCGGGCCAGGGAGGCCGGTCTCCAGCCGGCAGGCGACAATGGCACCTACTTTCAGTTCTTCCCGCTCGAACGCTTCCGCGTGTCCGCCAGCAGCCTGGTCAACCTGGGCGGCAAGGCCCTGCGCATGGGGCGCGACGTCGTGGCGAATGCGCCCATCACGAACGCGAATGCGGCGGTGCTCGCAAACGTGAACGCGCCCATCGTGGTCGCCAAGGCTGACGCGCTGACAGGCGTCGACTTAAAAGACAAGACGCTCGTCGTCTCGTATGCGCCGGCACCACCTGCGCCGGGCGCCGCGACCCCGTCGCCTGTCGGCCCGAATGCTCAGGCCGCGCTCCGCACGTTCGCGACCGGCGTCCAGCGATCGGTCGCCAACGCCGGGGCGGCCGCAATCGTGATCGTGGTCGGCGACGATCAACAGGAACAGTGGGAGCGCGTGGCGGCTCCGTTCGTGCGGGGCGCGTACGCGCTGGATCCGGACGGCACGGCCGACCAGCGCACGGCCACGCGAGGAGTGCCGTTGCTCTACGTGCGTGCGTCCGCGTTGGGCGCCGAACTCGCCGCCGATGCGCGCCTGGTCGCGTCGATCTTCACCGATAGTTTTCAGTACCCGTCCGTGAACATCATCGCGAAGGTGCCGGGCCGCGACGCCCGGCTGCGCGACGAGTACGTGCTCTACAGCGCGCATCAGGATCACGATGGTGAGCGATACACCGTCAATGGCGACAACATCTGGAACGGCGCCGACGACAACGCGACGACCGCGGTCGCGCTGCTGGCCATCGGCCGCGCCGTGGTCGCCTCGCCAGGCCGTCGATCGTCGCTGTTCATCTGGCACGGATCAGAAGAACGCGGCCTGATGGGCTCCCGCTGGTACGTCAAGCATCCGACGGTGCCCCTGACGTCGATTGTCGCGTGCCTCAACGGCGACATGATTGGCCGCAACGATCCGGACACGGCCGCCTTGCTCGGCGCCACGGGCCCACACCGCAATTCCCCGGATCTCGTCAATATCGCGCTCGCGGCCAACACGGCCGTGACGAAGTTCACGGTCGACTCGTCCTGGGACGATCCGCAACATCGCGAGGGTTGGTACTACCGCAGCGACCACCTGCCCTACGCCCGCAACGGCGTGCCGGCTTTGTTCTTTTCGACGCTGCTTCACGCTGATTACCACACGCCCTTCGACAACCCGGATCGCATCGATACGGCCAAGCTCACCCGCATGACCCGATGGATGTACGCGACGGGCCGGGCCGTCTCAGACGCGGCAACCAGGCCGGCCGTGGATCCGGATTTCAAGCTCGAACGGTGCAGCGACTACACCGGCAACTATTGCGGACGGTGATCACGTGCCTGTTTCCGAGTATCGCTACCATCGCCGCGTGCAGTTTGCCGACACGGACCAGGCGGGGGTCGTGCATTTCAGCTGGTTTGCCCGCTACATGGAGGAGGCCGAGCACGCGCTGTGGCGCGAGGCAGGCCTGAGCATTGCGCCGCGCGGCCAGGAAGCGGGTTTCCCGCGCGTCGCCTTCTCGGTTGAGTTCAAGGCGCCACTGCACTTCGAGGACGAGTTCGTCGTGCACGTGCGCATCGAGGCGATCTCGCGCCGGACCATCCGTTACGCACACACGATTACACGGGGCGACACCCTGATCGCCACCGGCTCCATGACGGCGGCGTGCGTGCTGCACACCCAGAAGCCGATGCGGTCGATGGAGATCCCAGCCGAGATTCGCGCGAAACTGGCTGTATTTTCTTGAGCCGGGGACTCGTCGTTCGTCGTTCCCGTCGTTCGTCGTTCCCTTTGCCCTTTGCCCTTCTATAATCCCCCATGCCTTCCCGACTGACACCCACGCAGTGGCTGATCTGCGTCATTGCCGCCATCGGCTTCGCATTCGATATCTACGAATTGCTGATGCTGCCGCTGATCGTGGCGCCCGCGCTCGGGGCGCTCGTCAAAGTCGCACCCGGCACCGACGCCTACAACTATTGGATCGGCATGCTCTTCTGGATTCCCGCGATCGCCGGGGGCATCTTCGGCCTGCTCGGCGGCTACCTGACCGACCGGCTGGGCCGCCGGCGCGTGCTGACGTGGAGCATCCTGATCTACGCGTTCTCCGCCCTGGCCGCGGGATACAGCACGAACATCTGGATGTTCTTGTTCTTCCGCTGCACCACCTTCATCGGTGTCTGCGTGGAGTTCGTGGCGGCCGTCGCGTGGCTGGCGGAAATCTTCGTCGAGCCGAAGCAGCGCGAGCGTGCACTGGGTTATACGCAGGCGTTCTCGTCGATTGGCGGCGCCCTGGTAACGGCTGCCAACGCGTGGATTCTGACGCACGGCACGTCGCTGCCCGCGATCTACGGCGGCCACGAAGCCTGGCGCTACACGCTGATGTCGGGCGTGATTCCCGCGCTGCCGCTCATCGTCATCCGGCCCTTCCTGCCTGAGTCGCCGGTCTGGGTGCAGAAGAAGGCCGCGGGCACGCTCAAGCGCCCGAGCCTGGCCGAGATTTTCAGTCCGCAGCTCCGCAAAGTCACCATCATCACCACGCTCATGTTCGCCATGGCGTACGGCGCGGCCTTCGGCGCGATCCAGCAGATGACGCGCATCGTACCGGGCACGCCCCAGGTGGCCACGCTCACGCCGGCTCGTCCGATGCCCGCGGATTCCGCCGGCGCCGCACAGTGGCGCGCCGAGTCCGGCCGCATGAAACAACAGACCGCGACCGCCGTGCAGTGGTGGCAGGAGATTGGCGGCCTGGCCGGCCGCACGCTCCTCGCGATGCTCGTGATCGTCATTGCCAGCCGGCGGCGCCTGCTGCGACTCTTTCAGATACCCGGACTGATCGTCGTCCCTGTCGTGTTCTGGCTCGCGCCGGCGTGGGACGTGTCCACGCTCAAGCTCGGCATGTTCTTCGCGGGCTTCTTCACCGTGGCGCAATTCAGTTTCTGGGGCAACTATCTGCCACGCGTTTACCCAACACACTTGCGCGGGACCGGCGAAGGTTTTGCCGCGAACGTCGGCGGACGCATGCTGGGCACAGGCTTCGCGTTTGTTACGACCTCGCTTGCTTCGAACCTGGACGGGCCGCCGCACGTGCAACTCGCGAAGGCCGCGGCCATCGTCGCCGCGTTCGTCTATATCTGCGGCGTGGCACTCAGCTTTAGTCTCCCGGAACCCAAGAGTGATCAACTGCCGGAGTGATGAACTCTGCAGAGGTCACCTGGTGGAACGCTGAGGTCATCCCTCCGGCCCTAGCTCCCGCGTTTGCGCGAAAATGGGCGCAATTCTGGTGGCGCCGATGGCAAGATCCTTGCCTTCATCATGGGTAGTTAACCCGCGGAGGTTCCCCATGAAGTCCAGCACTCGACGAGCGATTGTTTTATCGACGGCATTTGCGGCCGCAGTGTCATTCGCGGTTCCGATGAATGCCCAGCGCAGTCGCGGCACCGGGCGCACGGAGCCACAGGGATCCGTCCGCGGTGGCGGACAGGCGCAGGCCAGATCTGCGCCGCCGCAGGCACGACAAGAAGCGCCGAGACCGCAGACGCGGCAAGACGCACCGCAGACGCGGCAGGACGCGCCGCGTCCACAGGGAAGAAATGACGCACCGCGGCCGCAGGTGCAGGCTCCACAGCAACGGCAGAACGCGCCGCAACAACGGCCCGCTCAGGTTCAGCCGCCGCGGCAGGATCAACGAGCGCAAGTGTCGCGAGGCACCGCGGTGCCTCGCCAAGCTCCGGCGCCCCGAGGTGACTACCGACCGCAGGGTGACTACCGAACGCAGGGCGACTACAGGCCGCAGAGCGGATATCAGGCGCCCCGGTACTCGACTCAGCAACGGCCGGGTTCGTACGGCAACTACAACTACGGCCGGGCCTATGTCGTCCGGCGCCCGGTGTTTGTGCAGCCGTACTACTCGTTCCGGCCGCGGACCTACCTGAGCTTTGGCGTGGGCTTCGGGATCAACATCGGCTACCCGGTGGCGTACCCGTTCCGGTACTACGACCCGTCCGCGTTCTATAACTTCCGGATTGGCGTGGCCCCGAGCTATTGGTCGACCGGTAACTACAGTGCGTACTCCAACCGGGTTGGTGGGGTGAGCTTCGATATCGACCCGTATGACGCGGCAGTGTTCATCGACGGCGAGTTCGTCGGCTACGCCGACGACTTCTCGTCGGGTCAGATGCCGCTCACGCTGGCCGCCGGCCGCCACCGCGTGGATTTGGAAGCGGGCGGCTTCAGCCCCATCTCGTTCGACATCACCATCGTCGCCGGGCAGGTGATTCCGTATCGAGGAACGCTACCCTACAGCAGATAGCCGACGCGCGACGGCCCCTTTCGACTGACTCGGCGCCTCATCCGATGATGGGGCGCCGAGTTGCGTACCTGGCCGCGCCGGTCCAGATGAGGCCAGACAACAGCACGACGAACGGCATGATCAACACGGCCTTCGACAGGCCGACCTGGTCGGACACCGCGCCGATGAGCCACGGCGCGAGCGCGTCACCGAGAATGTGGATGACGAAGATACTGACGGCCATGGCCATGGCTCGAATGGCGACCGGCACGACGGTCACGAGCACGACGTTGATGGGACCGGTGCTCAGAAACACCAGAAACTCCGCCACGAAAAGCGCGCTCAGATAGACCGCCGGCGTGCGTGACGACAGCGCAATCCACACCGCGGGCACCGCGACCACCATCGACCAGCCGGACAGATACAGGTACGCTTCGCGGCTCCGGCGCGCCAGCACATCAGCGAGATAGCCGCCCGTGAACGTGCCGAGAATGCCCGCGACGACCGTGATCGCGCCAACCAGGAAATCCGCGCGCGCGAGCGGAACCGACAATTCGCGATTGAAGTAGATCGGCACCCAGAATGACAGGCCGCCGACGGCAAACGTGTAGGCGGCGTAGCCCAGCACGGCGAGCACGTAGCGATGATTCCGCGCGAGCAGCCACATCGTTTCGCCGAATGACGCCTGTGCGGCCTTCGCCTCCGACCGCTCACGCATCGGATCATTAATGCCGCGGGGCGGGTCGACGACGGTCAGTGCGAGCAGTGCGAGAATCACTCCGGGTAATCCGACAGCCAGAAACGCTGCACGCCAGCCGAAGTGCTCGTCGAGAAACCCGCCCAGCAGATAACCGACCGCGCTGCCGACGGGAATAGCGAGATAGAAGATCGCGAACGCCCGGCCTCTGCGTTCGGGCGGGTAGTAATCCGAAATCAGCGCCGGCGAGATTGACGCATACGAGGCCTCGCCCACACCGACCACGCCGCGAGCCACAAACATCTGCGTCAGGTTTCTCACGATGCCGCCTGCGGCGGTCGCGAGACTCCACACGCCCACGCCGACCGCGATGAGCTTGGTGCGAGAACCGCGATCGCCAAGCCGCCCAAAAATCGGCGACGTCAACAGATACGAAAACAGAAACGCGCTGCCGAGCAGGCCCAATTGCGCGTCACTCAGCCCGAGTTCGTCTTTGATCTTCGGCCCCACCGCCGGCAGCACGTACCGATCGATGTAGTTCACGAAGTTCAGCAGCGTCATCACCGCCAGTCCGTACGCGGCGGCCCGGCGAGGCACGGCATCGGCGGCGGTGATCGGAGCGACAGGACCAGCCATCAGGGTGCGCATACCCTACCGCAGGATTGGGCTGGAGCGCGGGAGAAGTGCGGTGTGGGCGGATCGCGCGTAATATTCGTACGACCCTCGCTATGGACGGAGCTGTACCTCACGACACAAGCCCCAAATCGGTCTTCCTTCTGGGGCGGGTCGCGGGGCTCACGCTCATTGCCGGCCTTCTCGCTTACTGGTTTCTGCAACCTGTCCCGACGACCTTCAAGGCGGTAACCGCGGTGCTCGTCATCCTGGCGCTGCTGCGTCCGGCGTGGGGCCTCCTCGGATTTGCCGCGATCGCCCCGGTCTCGACGGTGTTCGCAAACTTCTGCGGCGCCCCCGGCATGGGCGCGCAGTTTCTGGAACAAGCGGCACTCGCCATCGGCGCGGGCGTGCTTTTGCGGAGTCGCCCGTCTGAGGGACGAACCAGGATTGGCGGACCGGCCCTGTTCATGGCGGTTGTGGCCGCGGCGTCGGCGGCCGCGATGCTTCCGGCTGCAACGGCGCCCGTCGCGCGCAGCGTGTGGGATGGACTGGTGCTGCATCAACTGGCCATCCGCCAGACGGCAGCGGCGTCGCCCACATGGATGCCGGTCTTTGCGGCGCTCGTGGTCGCCGAATGCGCACTGCTCGGCTGGGCGGTTGAACGAACGGTCCGCCGCGAGCCACAGCTGGCGGCGCGTCTCGTGGTCGTCGCGCTCGTCGGACACGCGGGCGCAGCAGTGTTGAACCTGCAGACCGTGGTGGAAGGCGCCATGCGCGTGGGCGGTGGCGTTGAAGCGCTGCTACGACAACTCATGTCTGTCCGCATCAGCCTTCAAACGGACTGGAACGCGGGGGCGTCAGCGCTTGTACTCGCCGGCGTTGCGGGTCTCGGACTCATGAGCAGGCCGTGGAGCCGGAGAGTCAGTATCGGGTTGCTCTTCGCGCTCGTGGCGCTGGGCGTGTGGATCACGGGATCGCGGATCGCGATCGCCATGTGTGCCGGCGCCGTGGTCGTGATGATCGGGTGGCAGGTTGCGCAAGGGAGCCGGCGCATGCGTCTCACCGTGGCCGGCGTGACCCTGGCGCTGGGACTGATTGGGTGGCAGGTCGTGGCGAATTCGGTAGGTCGCAACGACCCGCTTGCGCACTCGATCAAATATCGTGGCGTCATGTTCGACGCCGGTGTTCAGCTCTTCAAGGAGGCGCCCGTCTTCGGGATTGGGATCACGAAATTCTACGGGGCGTCAGCCCGATTCGTTGAGCCGTTTCTGAGGAGTCTGGGTGCCGGACCTGGTGAGAATGCGCACAACAACTTCCTGCAGGTCCTGGCTGAACAAGGGCTCATTGGACTGGCTGGGCTTCTCTGGTGGCTGGCAGTCATCCTGGTGAATGGCGTACGCAGCCAGATCTCGAAGCCCGAATTGGGGCGCGGAGCTCTGCTGTTGGCCATCGTGGCGTGCGTCGGGACCTGGCTGACCGGGCATCCACTGCTCGTGCCTGAATTCGCATTTGTGTTCTGGCTCTATTGCGGAATCCTCGCGGCGCTGACGCCCGCGGCACTTTCGACTCGACCACGCTGGCCCTTGGCGCTGCTCGTCGCCATCGTCCTGGCCACCGTTCCGTGGCGAGCCTCCGCGGAGAGGGATGCTGCCCAGCTTGAACATTTCGGGTTTGGCGTGTCGACGTTGTGGCAGCACGACGATGCACAGCGCTACCGAGAGGCCGGATCCGACTTCGCGCTGTATCTGCCTGTCAACGGCCACGTAGTGGAACTGCCTTATCGCGTCGCCCCAGGCGCTCCTCAGCCACTCGTCATGGAGATCAGGATTCGGGGAGAGCTCGTCGACACAATTCCTATTGGCGACACGGCCTGGCAGACCGCAGTTATTGCCATGCGCCAGGGCTCGCGGCGGTTCGAGATCGTGGATTTTGCGATCCGATCGCCGACGGCCGGCACTGAGCTGCCCGCGGTCTTGCTGCGCGTCGGGAAAGACGTGGCGCGTTAGGCGTGTGTCCTGACGGACGCCCCGGTCGGGACGGGGGCGTGGCGCAGCGTGTCGCGGTGGTCGAGGAACCACTGGTAGGTGGACGCAATCCCTTCCTGGAGGTCGATGCGGTGGTGCCACCCGAGCGCATGGAGCCTTGAGACGTCCAGAAGTTTGCGCGGCATGCCATCGGGCTTCGAGGGATCGAACGTCAGCCTCGCCTCCGGATAAACAATGTCGCGGACCATCTCCGCCAGTTCGCGGATCGACAGGTCAATTCCCGTACCCACGTTGATGTGCGACGGACGGTCGTAGTTCTTCATCAGAAACACCGACGCGTCGGCCAGATCGTCGACGTGCAGGAACTCGCGCCTCGGGCTGCCCGTGCCCCAAATCACGACCTCGCCGGCGTCAGACGTCTTCGCATCATGAAACTTGCGAATGAGCGCCGGCAGGACGTGTGAGCTCGTCAGGTCGAAGTTGTCATTCGGACCGTACAAGTTCGTGGGCATGGCGGAAATGAAGTCGTCGCCGTACTGTTTTCGGTAGGCCTCGCACAACTTGATCCCGGCGATTTTTGCGATCGCGTAGGCCTCATTGGTCGGTTCGAGCGCACCGGTCAGGAGTTGTTCCTCCGTCATCGGCTGGGTGCAGTTACGCGGATAGATACAGGAACTTCCGAGGTACAGGAGCTTCTTCGCGCGGTACAGGTGTGCGGCGTGCACGACCGTCGCGTGAATCAGCATATTGTCGTAGATGAATTCTGCGGGGCGGGTCGAATTCGCCATGATTCCGCCCACGGTGCCGGCCACCAGGTAGACATACTCGGGCCGATTGGCGCGGAACCAGTAATTCACCGCGGCCTGGTCACGCAGGTCGAGTTGCTCGCGGGTGGCCGTCAGAATCTCGGCGTCCCCTTCCCGGCCCAGCCGGCGCAAAATGGCGGAGCCAACGAGGCCGCCGTGTCCTGCCACAAAGATGCGTGGACGCATTGAGACAGTCTAGCGCAGGCGACGGCCCGGACGATCCCGCGCGACAAGCCACAGGAAGCGCGGAATGCCGATCAGGTATCGCCGCCAGAGCCGGCGCGGCTCCATGCCAAGACGGAATAACCACTCGAGACCAGCGGCCATCATCCACCGCGGCGCCTGGCGGACATGACCAGCGTGAAAATTGAAGGCCGCCCCAACCGCGATGAGCACCGGCGCCTCCAGACGGGGACGAAAATGCGCCATCCAGAAATCCTGTTTCGGCGTGCCGATTCCAACCCAGACGAGATCCGCGTGCGCCTCGTTGATGCGCGCGACGACGCCGGCCTCTTCGTCCTCGGTGAGCGGGCGAAACGGAGGTGCCCACACGCCCGCGACTTGCAGGTTCGGGAACCGCGTGGTCAACCGGTCCGTGAGGTCGCGAAGCACGTCCTCGGTGGCTCCATAGAAGTAGTGGCGCCACCCGGCCGGCAGTCCCTGCTGACAAAGCGCCAGCATCAGATCCGGACCGTAAACGCGGCCGACGTCATGACCTTGCTGTCGCCCCAGCCACACGAGCGGCATCCCGTCAGGCGTCGCCATTCCCGAAGACCTGATGATCTCGGCCAACCGGGGGTCATCGTGCGCCCGAAGCACGACGTCCGTCGTGCACACGTTGACGTACTGCCGATCCCGCGCAGCAATCCAGCCTGCGACGGCGTCGACGGCCTGCGGCATGGTGATGGCGCTGATGCCAATCTGCAGAACATTGAAGCGCGCGGGGGGCATGGGTGGCCTCAACTGACGTGCGCCAGATGGTGGTACAGGTCAGCCAGCGCCTTGGTGGACCGATCCCACGAAAAGCGTGCAACGTTGCGCAGCCCCCGCTGGACGATTTCGTCACGGGCGCCAGACTGCAGCCGCATCAATGCCGACTCGAAGGATTCGACTGACTCCGGATCAAAATAGAGTGCGGCGTCTCCCCCGACCTCAGGCAATGAAGACGTATCGGCGCAGAGCACGGGACATCCCTCAGCCATCGCTTCGAGGACGGGTAATCCAAAACCCTCATATCGGGATGGATAAACCAACGCCAACGCATGCCGGTACAGCACAGAGAGTTCCTGGTCTCGGACGCCATCGACGAACAACACCTGCCGGCCCAGCCCCAGCGCCGCGAGCGCGGCGAGGTCCTGCTCAGGGTTCTCGCCACCGACGCACAAGACGCGGAGCTTGCTTGATCCGGGCCGGTGCCGCAACCAGTCGACGATGAGTTGATGGTTCTTGTATCCGTGACGTGCGCCCACGTACAGCAGGTAGGAACCGGCTTCGAGATCAAGCCCGCAATGTCGCATCACGTCGGAAAATGACGGGCTGTCCAGCCTTTCCCGCACCTCTGCGGCCAAAGGAATGACGGTGACCCTGTCGCCAGGAATCTCCGGATAGGTCGCGAGCAAGTCTCTTCTGGTCGACTCTGAGATGGCCACAATGTGGTCGGCGTTGTGTAACGCGGCCCGCTTGATCGCGATGCCCCATTCCGTCCATGTCCCGCGAGCGTCGCTCTCATGGCGTTCGAGAATCATGTCGTAAAGCATGACCACTTTCGGTATCGGCGTGCCATAGACCGTCGAAAAGTACGTGGATTGAAACACGTGGACCGAAGCGTCGAGGTGACGCTTCAACAAGGTGCTTCGGACCGACGCCTTTTCAAAAAAGCGGCGGGGCCAGCTGAAGTGGTCAGGGATCACCCGGTACCGCTGTCGATCTTCCAGCATCGTCGTCAGGGACACATTCCCGTGCTGCCGCGGCAGCAAGAGCCGGACGTTGATCCCGTGATCCGGCAGTCGTTTCAAGTACTCACGCCACACCCTCGACACGCCGCCCTGACGCTGTCGCGCGAAGATGATGCCATCCACAAAGACGTTCACTTCGGCATTCCCGCCGGCCTGCCAACCACCTTCGCGTAGTCGGCTTCGAGCAACGAGCGCCGGCCGGTCACGCGATCCAGCCACCCTCCCAGCCGGCGACTCGCCGCGATCTGGAACAGTGCAGGCGCGATTTTCCTCCGCGTCAAGAGGTGGATGTCGTTCTTTGAATGGAGAAACAGGCCATGCTGTCGGGCGATGATCGCCAGCGCCTTCGCGGTGTAGAGCACGACATGCTGACCGTGCTCCAAGCCGTAGTACCACCACTCACCTGGCTTGGGACTGGAATCCGGGACGAGCAGCGTGCTGAACAGAATGCTGTCCGACAGCGACAACATCTCCTCAATGGTGAGAAGCGGATCCACGAGATGTTCGAACACCTCGAATGCCGTGAGCAGTTCGTACCGGACGGAGGGCGCCAAATCAGCGTCGAATCCTCTGGCAAAGAGGTTTTCGCAGTATCGGTCGTACCTGAAAAAATTGAAGCCGTCGTCTCTCATGAGCCGTACGAACAGGCCGTACCCGCCGCCATAGTCCACGAACGTGCCGTCCTGGCGGAAGAACGCTTTGATGATCACGCGAGAGGTTCGGGCCAGCGCGATATTACGGCTCACCAACCCAAGGTCGCTGCCGGTAATCGCCGAGGCATACGCGGCGTCGAGCCAGTACGGCGGCTCCGTTTGGACGGTGCCGCAATTTACACAACGGAAGTACTGGACGGCGTACGCGTTCAACACCTGGGCGCGTGCGAACGGCACCGCGTCGGACGAGCAGATTCTGCACGGCATGGTCACGATCCGAACGCGCGCAAGCCGTCCACGACGCGTGTTTCAACCGCGGCCCAGTCATGGCGCCGCAGCAGCTGCGCGCGCCACTCCGCAATTTGGCCCTTCGACACGCTGAGGGCCTCGTCCATCGCGTTGCGAAACGAGCCGAACTCCTGGTTGTTAAACGGGCATCCGGTACCGCTCATGACCTCTCGCGTCACCGCGATGTCGGAGTATACAGGGCACGCGCCGGCGAGGACTGCTTCGACGGGAGGCATGCCAAAGCCCTCGTATTCGGAAACGAATACGACGACCCGTGAGGTCCGCAGCAGACGCTGGTAGTCGGCATCTGCCATTCGTCCGTGGAGTCGCCAGTTGCGGTCCTGCGGGATGGCGCAGCCGGAGGGGAGCCGGCCAACACAGTCAATCTCACCTCGGAATCCGGACTCCCGTTGCCACTGCTGCAGGTAGTTCATGACAAGGTCCGCGCGTTTATGCGGCGTCGGACTGACCAGCGCAAGGACCCGGTCTTCCTTGACCATGTCATCGCCTGACAGCGGAGAAAACCCGATGCCCATCGTGATGATCGGAGGGCAACGGACCTGGTGGTCGCCGGCCACGCGCGCCAACTCTCGTGCCGCGAAGTCGCTAATCGTGAAGATGACCTTGGCTTGCCGAAAAGTGGCGATCAGGGATTGCCGGAAGTACCAGCGTTCAGGCGCGGACACGAACGTGGGGTACGCCTGCTCGTAATAGTCGTGCATCGTGTCGTACACGATCGCGGCGAGTTGCACCGGGCAGGCTGACACAAACGACGAAAAACCCTTCGCCAGCAACAGCCACTCGTTCTTCGAACGTCGAGCCTCGCGGTACACGCCCGCCTGATCCCACAGGATGCGGCCGATCCGGCTTCGTGCGGCCGCATCGAAAAGCCGGACGTGGGTCTGGGGTGGCAGGTCCACTGCGCCGACCAAAGAATCGTTCAGGAAGACCGTAAAATTCTCGATCTCGGCATGGCGCGCCAGGCGAGCCGCAAGCCCGCGTGAGACGTTGAAGATGCCAACGGACTTGCCTCGCTCAAAATGCTGGTCCGCCATCGAGTAGCTGAGTCTCAACATGCTCACGCCCGCGTGGCCAGGCGACGGCGCCAATACGCTGTCGGGGTCCGAACCGTAAAATGTGTCCGGCGCGACGGTTGCTGTAGCGTGTAGAGATCGTAGTCAAAGGGAGCCGGCCAATAGAATCCGGCCGCAAAACGACGTGCGCGGTGAATGGCGATCCACAACGGCGCCAGCATCCGCACCCACGGCGGTGCTGTCATCTGGAGTTTTCGATGGTCTCGGAGACCATCCGCCGTCATGGCCAGGTTCGTCCCGCTGTCCGTAAACGCCGACAAGTACTGCCGCATGACGGCCATCCGGATCTTCCGCCTGAGCATCGCCAGCACCCAGGCCGCATCGCCGGGGCTCTTCCACGTCGGATCGAAGAACAGGTCCTCGTGGTCGAGAATCCGGCGGCGAAAGAACGTCGCGGCGGTAAACGTATTCAGCTGGCACGTCTGGGTGTGATTGTAGTGGGGCGTGAGCACCTGTCGGCTGCACACGTACTCTCCCCGATCGTCCACGACGACGACATCGCCGAACACGACGTCAATGTCGGGATGCGTGGCGAAGAAATCAGCCACGGCCGACAGGGCGCCAGGAAGATATTGTTCGTCGCAATTCAGGTACGCGCAGATCTCGCCGGTCGTCCGCCGTAGTCCGCGATTCACGGCGTCGTACATGCCGGCGTCCGGTTCCTGAAACAGCTCAACGCCAGGAAACTCCGCGCATACCGCCCGGACCGCTTCGCCCGAGCACGCGTCCTGAACGACATGCACCACTGAAATCGCGTGCCCACCCTCGCGACCAGACGTCGCCTGATCGGCGACAGACCTGAGGCACAGTCGCAGCCAGGTGGGCTGACGAAAGCTCGGCGTGATGATTGAAAAGTCCATCGGTGCGTACAACCTCAGACAACCGCCGACATCAGGCGGACGCGGCCAGCGATCGACTACGGACGAGCACCGTGCCGACGCCCAGCAAGACCCAAAAGGCGACCGTGAAGTCGTAGAAGAACGCGAACGCCGCCGACATGACCACGGCGACCACTACAGCCTTGGCGAGTAGTCGAAAAGATGCCTCCGGCTCGTGTCGAATGAAACGCATCGTCTCCAAACCCCAAAGAGCCAGACCGATCAATAGCAGGCCAAGACCCACACCGCCGAGTTTCACGAGGACAGCAAGATACCCGTTGTGCGGCATCTGATTGGCCGGTGCGCCGTTCGGGTCGACGTTTTTCCAGTAGCCGCCGAGCCCCTGGCCCACCACCGGGTGTTCCGTGGCAGACACGAGTGCCTGCCGCCAGAGGGTCAGGCGCCACGCGGCCGTGACGTCGGCGGCTGGGTCTTTCAGGAAAGTGGCGCTGTAACCGATGCTGGATTGCAGGTTTGCTCCGGGCGTCACGCCGGCGTGGCGAGGGTCCGCCGCCTGGCTCGGGCGGCCCTGGAGACCGGCACTGTCCGTGATACGAATCGACGGATCTTCACCCCCGGCAACAGAAGTTCGCAGCAACGATCCGACCGGCGCCGCAAGTGCCAGCGCGGCCACCGCGACGGCGACGCTGACCGCGGCATATTTGAAGAACCGCGCCACCAGGATCGAGGCCAGGATGAGGCCGACCGCTGAGGTAATCCAAGCGGACCGAACCTGGACCACCGCGATCACGACGAGCAACGATGTGGCGAGGGCCAGCAGCGAATACCGGCGCTTTCGATCGGCTTCGCCGGCGACGCACACGAGGAGGCCCACCGCCACCGTGGACACTAGCTCGGCTTCGCCCGCTTGAAGGAACCTGAACCCGGCCTGCATGGTCAGAATGCTGGAACCGGCAAACTGGTCAACGAGCGCCGCCCGGCCGCCGAGCCCATAGAACACGATGCCCCGCACCATGGGCATCACACACACCAGCCCGACTGCGAAGGTCACGAACTTTTTCAGTTCGTTCCGGTCCCGGTAGGCGGCCACGACAAAAAACAAAAACAGCGTCGGAAGCACGAGCAACCGCGACTCGCCAAACGCGGACAGTCCGAACCGGGGAATCCCGACGGCCAATTCAAGGAGCCCCCATACCGCGAACAGCGCGAGGACCTTCGTCGAGGGCTGCCGGCCCCAGCCAGATGAGCCTGTCGGCGAAAACAACGCAACCAGAACGGTCGCCGCGAGGAAGGCGAACACCACGTCAATCGCGTAGACCTTGCGCCCGCCGACCATGAAGAGAATGGTCGAAAAAAAACTGGCATAGGCCAGCACGTGCGCGGCGAGGATGAGGTTGAACACACGCCGGATCACGAGAGGCCTCACATCTTCTGGTCGAGATTCTTGCCCGTTTCGAGATGCTCGAAGTTCGGTAGATACTCCGTCAACGCCTCGATCACCGTGGCCTTGGTCACATCCTCCGATTCAAACACGGCCCGCAAGGCGCTGAAGATCTGGTCGATCTCGGCCAGTTCCCGTTTCTTCACGGGCTTCACGACGCCAAGGTTGGCGAACGTGTCAAAATCTATTGCTTCGTCTGCCGTGTAGAACTCCTCGAACGCTTTTTCGCCGCTGGTGTCTGACTCAAAGAAAAACACGGGCCAGCCAATCCTCGAGGTGAGTCCGCTTCCGAGATGCTCGCGCCCGTCGGCGAGCCGGCGGTTCAGCGCCTCCATCTTGCGCTTGGCCTCGTCCTCGCTTTGACACGCGTCGGCTTCCATGTCCAGCGCGTGCAGGAGGTCCCGAGCGACCTGGTCGAACGGGATCAGATCACGCCCCTCGTCCAGTTTCGGGAACACGATGCCTCCGATCGGTCCCATGATCGACGCCATCAGGCACAGCTCTCCCGATTCGGTCGGCGAGACGAAAAACCTCTTGATTCCGAGCGGGCAAGCCCAGGGCTGCCGCTTCTCCAGTCGTGTGAGGAAACCGGACAAGAGGCTGCCGTCCGAAAACGCCACGTTGGCAAACCGGGCGGTCTTCACTGGCAGCCGCCCCGCGTACGCCACCAGCAGTTCCTCCATCAGTTTCTTCGTCGCGCCCATGATGTTGACCGGATTCGCCGCCTTGTCCGTCGAGACGCAGAACAGGTGTTCCGGCGGCCGATCCGCCAGGAGCTCGAGCAGATCCCGCGCATGCAGAAGATTGTTGGCGACCATCGCTTCGATGGAAAACACGTCCTTCTCGCTCCGGACGTGCTTGTGTGCGGCGAAGTTGGCGACGACATCGAATGGTCCGCGAGCCTTGAAAATCTTTCTGAACGTAGGGTCCGCAAAACTGACGGGATACGTGGTGAAGTCCCTGGGGATGCCGTCGCCGCCGACGCTCCTGATGTCACGGACGAGCTCCGTGAGGCCGTTCTCGCTGATGTCCACCACGCAGAGCGAGGCCATCCTGAACCGCAACATCGCCTTGATGTACTGAGACCCAATCGAACCCGCGCCGCCGATGACCAGCACCCGCTTCCCGTCGAGGCGTGAGCGCAGATCGGCGTCGTACCGCGAAAAATCCGCGTCGAGTAGGCTGCCCTCCCGCCGGGTCACCCGATCGCGGATGAATTGGTCCAGATCGAACATCACGGTGCCTATCGTCCCAATTCGATTAACATCTTCGTGAAATTCTCACCGAAGACTGGCGGATCATGCAGGCGATGATACCGCGCCAGCGTCTGCCGCGACGCTTCAGCGCACCACTCGGCCGACTGCGTGCTCGCGCGCGTAACCGCCTCCCGTAAGTCATCGATGGAAGCCGACGCAGTGAGGACGCTGTCGCTCGATTCACCTTCAATGTCTGCGTAGCCGACCGGAACGAGCCCGAGCCCCAGACTTCCCAGAAAGGCTGTCCCGCAACCCGTGTCGATGGGCGCTGACAAGGTGAAGTTGGCCCGGCCGATCAGCTCTTGCAGCCGACGTCTCAAGGGCCGCCATTCATAGTGATAGGTGTAGTGGATATTGGGCCGCGCCAGCTCGTGGCGGTACGCCCGCAGAATCTCTGGCTCCACTTTGCAATGAAGGTACAGGTGGACGGCTGGCATGGCCGCGAACACCTCCAGCAGGAGATCCATTCCTTTCTGAATGTTCCCGCTCGTTCCGGCGACGTAGACGAAGTGCCGCCGGCCTTCATTGAAATTGCGCTGCTGTGGCCTGAGGCTTTCATCGATATAGGCGCCCAGATACAGCACATGCCTGTGCTTGCAGATCCCGTCGAACGTGGCGGCGGTTCGCGGTCCACAGACAAACGTGGCGTCGGCTCGACGCGCCAGGTACTCCTCACCCTCTTCGGTGCCGTCGAGCGAGCGGGCGAATCCCTGCCGGCGCCCGAGGCCTTTTCGCAAATAAAAGTTGTCGTAGCGCTCCTGGGACATCCGGTTGAACGCCTGCCAATAGGCGCCTGAGGCGTAGTGCAGCACAAAGGTCGAAGCCGGCAGGGCATCCAGGATGCTGCGACCGTGCCCGCCGTGGCCCAGGAAGAGGTCGTAGGTCCGCGTCGGCTTGAAACCGGGAACCGTGCAGTCCGTAATGTCGACGGCATAGCCCATGCTGTTGAGCGCGCGCACCACTTCGATCGTCAGGCCGTCGATGTTGAAGATTCTGACGTTCGGGTACTGCGCGGCCGCCCGCAGCCACGCCGCCGGGCTCAGGGCCAGAAGTGCCCGACGCCGCGGGACCGTTGATCCGCAGAAGCGAACGATACCTTCGACGATGGTCGGACCAGAGGTCCCGCGAGGCTGGCGCCGGACACGGCGTCTGAACCGGGACGTGAAGTCTGTGAGGCGAATCAGATTCGCGTCGAACGTCATGGATTGTCGCGCCGTCCCCGCGAGGCGTCAGGCCCCGGCGCGCCGCGCCAGGGGTTGCTTGGCGCGCATGTACGCTTCAATCTCAGCCGGAGACCCGAACCGCTTGAGTTCGCGCGCGGGGTTTCCCGCCCAGATCGCGCAGGCTGGCACGTCTCGCGTCACGACGGCCCCAGCGCCGACGATCGCATACTCGCCGATGGTGACGCCCGCGACGATGGTCGCGTTCGTCCCGATACTGGCACCGCGTTTCACCAGTGTCGGCAGGAACTGAACGGGCACTTTCGATCGCGGAAAGAGGTCGTTGACGAACATCGCGCCATGCGAAATGAACACGTCGTCTTCAAGCACGACCGAATCACAGAGAAAGGCGTGGCTCTCAATGGAACAGTTGTTCCCCACGATGACGTTTCTCGTGATCTCGACAAATGGACCGATGATCACGTCATCGCCGATCGTGCAATCGAAGATGTTCACCAGATCGGGGAAGAAGATCTTCGGGTTCGCGCCAATTTTTGTCCGCTCAATCATCGTGCGGCCCCCGAGCGAAAGAAGTGGTGAACCGCCTCAACAACCCGATCCACCTGGTCGCCCGTCATCTCGGGAAACAGGGGCAAGGCCAGCACCTGGCGACACGCGCGCGCGGTCTCGGGACAGGGGTCGGCGTCAGCGCCGCGAAAGCGGCGGAACGCCTCCTGCTCGTACAAGGGAACGGGATAGAACACCGTGCTCTGAATCCCCTGTCCGTCGAGATGCTGACGTAACGCATCGCGCCGTTCGGGTACGCGCACCGTCAGTACGTGATGGTTGGACGTGCACCCGTCCGGAACATCAAGGAACTCGATCGGAGTGCCCGCAAGGCCCGCGCGATAGCGGTCGACGGCCACTGTTCGCCGTGCGTTCATCGCATCCAGGTGCGGCAACTTTACGCGAAGGACGGCAGCCTGCAGGTCATCCAATCGCGTATTGACGCCGTCCGATGCGGTGTAATCAGGATGCGTCTTTCCGTAGTTGCGCACCCGGCGCAACGCGGCGGCCCTCTCTGCATCGTCGGTCACGATCATGCCGCCGTCACCGTAGCCGCCAAGATTTTTCGTGGGATAGAACGAGAAACACCCGAGGTCACCAAACGTGCCCGCATGCCGCCCGCCAAGCAGACTGCCATGCGCCTGGGCCGCGTCTTCAACGACGGCGACGCCCCGCCGTTTGGCGATTTCGAGGACGGGCGCCATTGGCACCACGGCGCCGAACAAATGGACCGGCATGATGGCCCGGGTTCGCGGTCCAACGGCGGCCTCTATCAGGTCGACGCGCATCAAGAGCGTGAGCGGATCGACGTCGACGAACTTGGGAGTCGCGCCGGCGCGAACGATGGCCGAGACCGTCGGAATCGCCGTGAAAGGGGTGGTGATCACTTCATCGCCCGGGCGCACGCCGACCGATTCCAGGGCGAGAATCAACGCGTCGGTGCCCGATCCGACCGCGATGGCCTCACGCGCGCCCGTGTAGCGGGCAAATTCCGTTTCGAACCGCTCGCCCTCGGGACCCAGCACGTAGCGACCGGACGCCAGAACTCGACGCACGGCCTCCACGAGCTCGTCGTGAAACACCGCTTCCTGAGCCGAGAGGTCGGCGCGATAGAGAATTGCGTCAGATGTTGAGCCCATAGCTTCGCGCGTGGGCCCCATAGTACTGGACTGTCTCCTTCAGGCCTATCGCCAGCGGAGTCTTGGGCGCCCAATCAAGTTCCTGCCGTGCCCGCGAGCAGTCCATGACGAAGGCGCCAGGGTCCATCCGGCCAATCTCGTCCGGAAACGGCGCGAGTTCGACCCTGCCCTTTCCGACCGCCGCCACAGTCTGTTCTGCGACGTTGACAAGACGCTCGCTGGCCCCGGCGATATTGAGCACGCGGATGCCTTCCGCCGTTCGCACACCGGCCGCGAGCACTGCGTCCGCCAGGTCGTCGACGAACAAGAAATCGCGATGCCTGTCCGTGCCGCCGTAAACGACGGCGGCACTGTCCAGCATAGCGTCACGCAAAAACCCGCCAATCAGGCCGACGTCGTCTCCTGACAGCCGTTGACCCGGGCCGTAGCAGTTGCCAATCCGCAGCACGCTCGCGTTGAGACCTTCGCGATGGCCGAGCAGTTCGATGTGGCGCTCCGCCAGGAGTTTGTGGCTGCCTTGGACGTCGATTGGCTGCGTCGGATGCGTTTCGTCGATGCCGGTGGCTTGCGCCCGACCATAAACGGACCGTGTGCTGAGGTGAACGAGGCGAGGCTTCGGCCTCGCACCGACGACGGCCTGGAGCACAGCAAGGTGACTGGTGACATTGGCGGCCAGATCTAGATCCGGACGACGGTAGGCCCACTGGTGCCCGGTGGTACCCATTGCGTCGACGACCATGTCCGCCGACGCCACCTGCTGACTGAGGTCGCTCATGGCGCAGACGTCCCGTTCGATCAGCTCAACACTCGCCGGCAATCCGTGCAGGTTCGCTGGATTGCCGCCGGCGTACTCGAACATCGCATCGACGATCGTCACTCGAGCGCCCAGCGTCGCCACCCGGCGTGCGATGTGGCTTCCGAGAAACCCGGCGCCACCAAGAATGAGGACGGACGAGCCGCTGTACCCGCTGATGGTGTCAGGCATGAAGTCGTCGTCTCAGGCGGTTGGCTGCTTCAGATGCCCGAAGTGTGTCTTGTAGACTTCGCCAGCCTGCTTATAGTCATCCACCTGACCGATATCGAGCCAATACTCCTCCATCAGGTAACGACCAACCGGCTCGCCGCGGGCCAATGTGTCTTTGATGAGCGAGTCGATGCCGTAATAGGTGTCCTTCGGGATCACGCCCAGAATCGCCGGCTTCAGGATGTAGATGCCGGCGAGGACCTCAAAATGAAAATCGGGTTTCTCGGTCACACCAAGCAGCCGGTCACCGTCAGCCACGACCGTGCCGAAACTGAATGGCGTGCGGATCTCTTTGGTGACCACAACGAGGGACGCAGGGTGCGCCAGCGCCGTGTCGTACGCCTTCCGAAAATTGAGAGTCGTCAGCACGTCGCCGTTGATCAAGATGAAGGGACCGTCGAGTTCCCGTTCGAGAAGCGTGACCGGACCACACGTGCCGAGCGGCCGGTCTTCCTTACTGAAGACCAGGCGCACGCCGTACTTGCGTCCGTCGCCCAGAAACGCCTGAACGTATTCGGCCATGTAGTTCGTCGCGACGAAGACATCCGTGACGCCATGCTTGGCGAGGCTCATGATCTGGATTTCGAGGACTGAGCTTTCCCCGACGGGGAGGAGAGGCTTCGGAATGATCTCGGTGAAGGGCTTCAGCCGGGTTCCCAAGCCTCCCGCAAGAATGACGGCCTTCATGTGACGACTCTCCTGGGCTGCATCGCTCGCCACAGTATCCACCAGGACGGTAGTGACACCAGCGCGATTTGCGACAGTGCATTGCTCAGAATGATTCCGGTCACTCCGTACGCCGGAGCAAAATGGATCCGCGCCCACAGGGAGACCAGCGCCATCAAGATGCTGGCGACGACCTGGATCCTGATCATCCCCATGCCGTTCATGAACATCGCCACCGGGCCCGAGATCCCGCTCGCGAGCACGAAGACGCCGAATCCCACCAGCAATCCGAGTCCGAGGCTGATTCCCGGACCGATCCACGCCAGCATGATCGCATTGCCAAACATGGCGAGCACGATCGCCCCGGCGAGGCTGAGTGCCACCGACCCGAGCAGCGTCCGCTTGAACGTGCGCCGAATCCATGGCCAGTCGTGTCGCGCGGCGGCTTCGGAGACGGCCGGCCACAGCGGCATGAGTCCCATGGCGGCGATGGTCGGGACGACCATGGCCAGCTTCATGCCGACCGCGTACCGGCTCACTTCAGCGGGCCCCAGGATCTGGGCGATGATGAGCGAATCGGCTGAGTAGTGGAATGCGGCGATAACCTGGAGCACGAGGAACCACCACCCGGTTCGGATGATGTCGCCGGCCGTGCTCCATGAGACCAATCCCCATCGAGGCCGCAGCTCGGGATGCTGACGGCCGAAAAGCACGATGGCATTGGCTGCCGTGATGATCACGGGAACGCCACTCATGGCGAAAATCAGCGCCGGCAGGCCGCCCTCGTAATGTACGGCTCCGATAATGGCAAACAGCGATCCGAGCTGACCGACCGTGGACCACAGCGCGCTGACGTAGCCCTCCTGGCATCCCATCTGAACGCGTTGCACGACGCCGAGTGGAACGTTCACGAGAAAGCAACCGATGAACACCGCGAGCGCGGGCCCCGCCTCGCTGACGGCGGTCGGCTCCGTCACGTTGAACAGGTTCGGCCACCATACACGGGAGTACAGAGCGCCGAACGTCAGAGCCCCTGCCACGCTGATCAATGTCAGAACAAAAGTCGCGCTCGACACGGCTACAGCCGCCTGGCGCGTGTCGCCCAACCCCTGAGCACGGGCGACTTTGGACACCAGACCGTTTCCAATGCCCAGGTCGGCAAATGCGAACATCGTGATCAGCGAACTCACCGTCATCCACAGGCCATAGCGCTCGACACCCAAGTAATGGATGGTGAGCGGAACGGTAACGAGCCCGGTGACAACCGCGACGCCTTTGGAGACTGCGGACAGGATCGCGGTCAGCGCCACACGGCGATGACGCTCGCGCGCCCGGCCCTCGGGTGTCGAGCCGTCGAAAGGCGACAACCGAAGCACCTCAAGTAAACCGGACACTCGAATCAGGAACGTCCCCTCAGTAGGCGCCGCGACCGCTGGCGACCGCCATGATCGTGCGACCGAGAATGTAGAAGTCGAACCAGATGGACCAGTTGCGGATGTAGTACGAATCGTAGGCTTCCTGCTCTTCGATGCCGCCCGCGCTGCGCACCGCCACTTGCCAGAGACCGGTAATGCCCGGACGCACGCGTTGTCTCAACTCCAGAAATGGCGGAGAAAACCTGGCCAGGTGGTAGTCAGGAAAAGGCCGCGGGCCGACGAGACTCATGTCGCCCACGATCACGGACCACACCTGAGGCAATTCGTCGATGCTGAAGCGGCGAAAGAACCGGCCCACGATGGGAATCAGGCGGGGGTCGTCGCGCAACTTGTGGTTCTTCAGCCATTCCTCGCGCCGCGAGGGATCCGAATTCAAGCAGTCTTCCAACCGCTTCTCCGCGTCCCGCCGCATCGTGCGGATCTTGGGCACCTTGATCAACTGGCCTGCCCTGCCGGTTCGGACTTGATGGAAGAAGACAGGAGCGCCATCGATGAGCAGGACGGCCAGGGCGGCAATCAGAATGAGTGGCGCGACAAAGACAATCCCGACAGCGACCAATACCAGGTCGAGAATTCGCTTGGCCGTTTGATTCACGGGACGCAGCAAGTTGTTGGTGTACTCGATGCCGATGAGGCCACCGAGATTGCGCACCTGCAGGCCCTCCACAGGCAGGTCGTCCGTGTCATTGAGCACGACGACGTGGCGGAAGCAGGTTTGCAATCGGTCGAGCGCACCCGGCTGCAGGCTTTCGATTTCCACGAAGGCCACATGGACGCCGCTCGCGGACACCGCCGGCACCTGATCCAAGCCGCCCACCACAGGCACGCCTTCGACGGCATGACGGCCGCTGTGCTCTGCGTCCGCCTCAAGAACGGCCACGGGTCGATAGCCCAGATGGCGAGCACGCTTGATTCCGCGAATGGCACGCACGGCGCGCCGGCCCGTGCCGATGACCACGACGGGCTCCGTCCACCACAGCCAATGCTGTGCGACCGAAAAGAGGGCGAAGCGACCGACGGGAACCAGGACCAAACTGAGTGCCAGCGCAATCAAGAATGTCGCGCGCGAATAGACAGGCGGAAGCCTCAAGACGAACGAGAACGCGGCGACCACGAGAAAGCCAAAGGCCGTGACGTACGACAGGCGGCGCAAGGTCTGCACAGGACCGAGGCCAAGGCTCGGATACAGCCCGGCGCTCGCATAGCCCACCAGGAAGATCACGATGAGCGGCGCCAGTGCGAAGTAGATCTCGACCGGCTGATCTCGAATGGGTGCCGCCCACGTCACGAACGCGATGGCGACGGCAAGACTGATCATCACAATGTCGGTACCGCCAAGCAGGGCATTCCGGGCGACCCGGTGGCCGTAACTACTCTGGGATGACCCGACCACGAAGTCAGCTTTCACGGCGTCGGCGGTGCGGAGCATACCGAAAGCATCATAACTGGGCGAGATCACACGCGCCAACGTGAAGAGATGCTCCGTACCTGTACGGATGGGCCGTTTCGGCGAGCGTTATTTCGAGTCGACGCTAGGATGATTCACCGGCCGGTAGAGCGCACGAATGGGAACGTCCAGCGACGCCCCCTGCTACAATTGAAGGTTTGCAGCCCTCACGCGAACGAGCGTGAGCGAGCCAGCCAGGGGGTTCGGGGGACAAAGTCCCCCGAGTAATTATGATTTCCGTCCAAGGCGTTTCCATGCGGTTCGGCTCGAAAGTCCTGTTCGAGGACGTCACCACGACGTTTTCGAAGGGGCGCCGGTACGGCCTCACCGGCCCGAACGGGTCGGGCAAATCCACGTTCATGAAGCTGCTGACCGGCGAGTCCCTGCCCCAAAAAGGCACGGTCGTCCGGCCGGACAAGCTCGGCGTGCTGCGTCAGGATCAGTTCGCGTTCGACGAGTTCCGCGTCGTGGACACCGTCATCATGGGCAACAAGCGGCTGTGGGACGCGTTGCAGACACGCGACGTGCTCTACGCGAAACCCAACCTGACTGACGCCGACGGCATGCGTCTCGGCGAACTCGAAGGCATTGTCGGCGAAGAGGACGGCTACTCGGCGGAGAGCGACGCCGCGATTCTGCTCCAGGGCCTCGACATCCCACACGAACTGCACGAGAGGACGATGGCGGAGTTGCAGGGCGGCCAGAAAGTGCGCGTGCTACTCGCGCAGGCGCTGTTCGGCCATCCTGAAGCGCTACTGCTCGACGAACCGACGAACCACCTCGACCTTGATTCCATTCACTGGCTGCGCGGGTTCCTCGTGCGCTACGACGGCACGCTGATCGTGATTTCGCACGACCGTCACTTTCTGAACGAGATCTGCACGCACATCGCGGACATCGACTACCAGACGATCATCACCTACACCGGCGGCTACGACGACATGGTGCTCGCGAAGACGCAGATCCGGTCGCGCATTGAGGCCGACTACGCGCAGCGCGAGAAAAAAATCGATCAGCTGAACGATTTCATCGCGCGCTTCTCCGCCGGCACGCGGTCGAGCCAGGTGCAGTCGCGCCGCAAGGAGGTCGAGCGCCTCGAGACCACCGCGCTCGCGCGGTCCAACATCCAGCGCCCGTACATCAAGTTCGCGATGGCGCGGCCGTCCGGCAAGGTCGTCCTCGAAGCCAAGGGCATCTCGAAGGCGTACGGCAACCTGAAGGTCATCTCGAACTTCAGCACCATCGTCAATCGCGGCGAAAAGATCGTCCTCGTCGGCCGCAACGGCGTGGGCAAGACGACGATGCTGAAAGCGCTGCTGGCGGATGCGCCGGGCCTGCCGCCCTCACCGGGCGATGTGGATGCCGGCACGGTCCGCTGGGGTCACGAGGTGTCGGTCGGCTATTTCTCGCAGGATCACACGGGCGCGATTGCCAAAGGCATGACGGCCGTCGAGTGGCTGCATCAATTCGATCCGGACGCGCATCGGCAGGACATCCACGGCCTGCTTGGCCAGATGCTCTTCAGTGGCGAAGAGGGACTCAAGCCGACGCATGCGTTGTCAGGCGGCGAAACGGCGCGGCTACTCTTCTGCCGCATCATGCTGCAGAAGCCCAACGTGCTCGTGTTCGACGAACCGACGAACCACCTGGACCTCGAATCGATTAACGCCTTGAACGTCGCGCTGCAGAAGTTCGAAGGCACAGTGTTTCTCGTGACGCACGACCAGGACCTGCTCGAAGAAGTCGGCACGCACGTGTGGCGCTTCGAGCCGGGCTCGATTCAGGACTTCAAGGGCACCTGGGAAGACTTCGCGGCCGAGCACGAAGAAGTCAGGTAGGGAGCACGCAGGTGCCCTGCAGGGAACACGTCAGTGTTCCCGCAGGGTGCAAAGAATCCGCTCAGGGGTTCGTCGCGAGAATCAGGAACGAAAAATAGAACTGGCCTTGTTTCGTGTACGTCGTCTGGCCCTTACTCGAGCCCACGATGTCGAGTTGGCCGACGTTGCGCTGCGTCACGCTGCTGTCGGGATTCACCACGCTGCCGCTCGGCGTAATGCGCCACTGCGAACACGGGTTCGTGCCGCTCGTCGGGAAGATGCACGTCATGTTCACCGGGTTCGTCCCGGCCCAGGTCGCGTTCTGCGGATTCATGTGCACCGTGTACGTCTTGCCGCCGGAATCGAATCGCACGGCCATGGGGCACGAAATCGTCGAGCCTGGCGCCATCGTGGTCGGGTTCGTGTTGTAGCGGTAGCACTCCGTCGTCACGTGCGCCTTGTAGATCCCGGTCGGTGGTGCGACCGGCGCGCCGCCGTTCGGGCCCGTGCCCGCAATCGGCTGGCTGAATGCCAGATAAACGCCGCGTGTCGCGTTCCGCACGTTGTAGGCGTCGATCTCCCACGACCCCGCGCCGTACATCATAGACTGTAGGTTCTTGGCGTTCTTGTAGGCGCCGCCCTGGTCGCTTTGAATCTGCAACGCCGGTCCAATTCCTGAGTCGTAATCGCTGACGATCGTGGTTACAGGCACGTCGCCCGTGCTGGCCTGGGTGAGCGTGACCAATGACGTTGCAAAGCAAAGTGCGACGGCGGTACCGAGCGATGTCCTCATGATTTCTCCTTCTCTCCCTACTAACGCAGCGCGCGACGGTATCGGACAGGACGGGGCAGGGGCGGACAGGCTTAGAATCGGCGTGCCTCAATGCCTACCAACCCCGACTCGAGCCCGGATGCCGAGTCCACATTCCAGCTTCTCGAGCGCGCGAACGCGGGCGAGGCCGCGGCGCTGGACGCGCTGTTCGCCCGCTATCTGAAGCCGTTACAGCGCTGGGCGAGCGGCCGCCTGCCCGCCTGGGCTCGTTCAGCGGCCGATACCCAGGACCTTGTCCAGGACACCCTGCTCAATGCGTTTAGGAAGGTAGGAACCTTCGAGCCCCGGCGTGAGGGGGCGTTCCAGGCCTATTTGCGCCAGGCGGTGATGAACCGCATCCGCGACGAGTTGCGTCGGACGAAGGCGCGGCCCGTCTCGGAGACCTTCGACGAGTTCGATCACGCGCACGGCGGATCGCCGCTGGACGAGGCGATCGGGCTCGAGACGTTCGAGCGCTACGAGGCGGCGCTCGCGCGGCTCGATGCGGACGATCGCGAAGCGATCATCGGCCGGGTCGAACTCGGCCAGTCGTACGAGGAACTGGCGGCGAGTCTCGGCAGCCCGTCGGCGGACGCCGTCCGGAAAACGGTCTCGCGCGCGTTAGTGCGGCTTGCGGGAGAAATGAGAGATGGATCCAGACGATAGAGTTGCTGCCATCGCCGACCGCATCGCCGACGGCAGCGCGATAGACTGGCCGGCTGATTCCAGTCAAACCGATCCCGACGAGCGAGCCATTCTCGCGCAACTGAAAACGATCGCTGGGCTGGCCACGTTGCATCGCCGGCCCGTTGACGGGACGCCTGACTCAAGCGCCCAGGAAGGCACGTCGTGGGGTCCACTCACCATCACGTCGAAGATCGGCGAGGGCCGCTTCGGACAGGTGTATCTGGCATGGGACGCCCGCCTCCAACGCCGGGTCGCACTGAAACTCTTGCGGGCAGCATCGCCGGCGGCGTCCGCTTCCCCCACGCATGCGATTGAAGAGGCGCGCTTGCTCGCGCGGGTGCGCCATCCAAACGTGCTCGCGGTTCACGGCGCCGAGTGCCTCGACGGGCAGATCGGGATTTGGACTGAATTCATTGAAGGACGCACGCTCGAAGACCTGGTCAAGCAGCACGGCCCGATAGCGCCGGACGAGGTCGTCGCGATCGGCCTCGACCTGTGTCGCGCGCTAAGCGCCGTACACGAAGCGGGTTTGCTTCATCGGGACATCAAAACGCAGAACGTGATGCGCGAAACGGGCGGCCGCATCGTGCTGATGGACTTCGGCACCGGCCACGATCTGGAGGCACGGCCGACGAAGGCCGGCGACTTGTCCGGTACGCCGCTTTATCTCGCGCCCGAGGTACTTGCAGGCGGCGAGGCCACAGTGGCCAGTGATGTGTATGCGCTGGCCGTCCTGCTGTTTCGCCTGCTTACGGGCGAGTACCCCGTGCCGGGACGGACGCTGGCGGACGTCCAGGCGGGCCATCAAAAAGGTGGTGCGGCGCGATTGAGTGCGGCGAGACCCAAACTGCCGGCGCCGCTGATCGCGGCGATCGATCGTGGATTAGCGACTGACCCGACGCTGCGACATCGCAGCGCCATCGCGTTCGGGCGTGCGCTGCAGTCTGTGGCGGCGGGTGCGCGCGCGGCTCCAGGGCGCCGTTGGGCCGGCGCACTCGCCGGACTTGCGGCCGCGACGATCGTCATCGTCGGAGTCTGGGCCACGGATCTCGGCGGTATCAGGAGCTACTTTTTGCCGGGCTCGTCCGTGCGATCTGTTCGCCTCCCACAAGACACGATGGGGCGTCCGTCGCAGGACGGGCGTTTTTTCCCCTACATCGATGCCCACGGCGATGTGCAAGTCTGGGAGCGCTTGACGGGCGGATCTCGCCGCGTGCCGCTTGCGAAGTCGCCAGACGAGCAGCTTCAATCGCCGCTGCTGTCCCCGAACGGTGACCGCGTCGCCTACCTGGCGGTGAGGGGTGTTGACCGGAGTAGTGAGCTACGCGCCGTGAACGTCGACGGCAGCTGGCCAAGTGTGCTGATTTCGCGCCAGACCGCTTATGACGCCGTGCCGCTTCAGTGGTCGCGTGACGGCCGAACAATCCTGGGACGGCTGCTTCAGAAGAACAATACGGTCGATCTCGTCATGATTTCGGCCACGGGCGGAACGCCGACGCTGATCAGGTCGTTTGCCAGAGACACCGGGCCACAGCATCCGCGCCTCTCGCCCGATGGCCGCTTCATCGCCTACGACATCAGATCCAACCAGGGATCGGCCGATGCGGATGTGGCGATCATCGCCGCGAAAGCAGGATCCATGCCTCAAATCCTCATCGGCGGGGCCACTTATGACGACAGTCCGGTGTGGGCTGCCGATGGGAAGGGAGTGTTCTTTCTCCGCCGCGATCCCAACCGGTCACAGGACGGTTGGTTGCTGCCGGTCGCCGATGGCCGCGCGGCCGGTGAGCCCAGTCTGATCGTCAGCGACATCGGATTGGTCGGGGAGCTCACAATTTCCGACGCTGGAGCACTCCTCTACGGTTGTCAGAACCGGTCCGTCGACGTGTACACGAGTGCCATCGACTTGGAAGGTTCCGGGGCGCATGGCGCCCAAACCAGGGTGTCTCCACGTTCAATCGGGGAGCATGTCGCACCGTCGTGGTCCCCGGATGGCGAGTCGATCGCGTACATGTCGACCACCAGTAACGGCGGAGGATGCGCCGGATTTTCTAAACGGCTCACCATCAAGAACACGTCAACCGGCGTGGAACGCGTTGTACTGCCACATGTGCTCTCGGTCGGCGGCTACAGTCCGTGCTGGTTGGCTGATGGGCAGAGCGTAATCGTGTGGGCCAAGTACAAGGCGGACCAGTGGGGTCTGGTGCGGGTGGACACTCGGACCGGCGATTCGTCGGTTGTCGCCGCGGAACTCGCAACTGACTTCCGCCCATCTTTTCAGTGCGGTCAGAACGCGGAACAGCTCTTCTACGTCGATCCGCGAGGCATCGTCGCGCGAGACCTGGCGTCCGGCGACGAGACGGTACCCGTCAAGTTGGGAACACGCGCGGCCATCAAATCGTTCGCTGTGTCCCCGGACGGCAGGAGGATTGCCTTTGTGAGCACGAAGAGGGTGGACAACAAGGTTGTTCCCTTCCTGGAGGTGCAGGCAATGCCCGGTAGTCCCCTCGAATTGCAAAAGGCCGAACCTCTGAACAATCTGAAGTTACAAGCCTGGACGCCGGATAGCCAGAGCCTGCTCTACACAACATGGTCGGGCGTCGGCACAGAGCCTGCCAGGCTGTTCCGAATCACCGCTGGCGGCGGGGTGCCGGTCGATCTGCACTTCGAGATCGTCGGCAACGTCGTCAATCCGTTCTCTCTCACTCGTGACGGCCGCCGCGTGGCATACACCGAACGCGCGGTCTACTCCGAGCTGTGGGTCAGGGAACGGTTTCTTGACGCGCGTGATGTCCATCGAGGGCCACGGTAACCGAGCGTTCAAGCAGTCTTCGGCGGCTAACGCGTGATCCTGAAGACCACCGCGCCGTGCGCCGGCACGGTGGCGGTGCGTGACCTGCTCATTCGGCGTGAGTCGCGTGTCATGAGTTTTCGGACCCCATTCGACTTTGCCGACCACGAGCATGTCGGTGTCGGTCCAGGGCCCGGCCACCGGACCGGATCTGGTGTCTAATCCCCCAACGTCACAATCCTCGGGGAGCTGATCAATGCAATTGACGCGCCCACTCCGCCTTCTGCCGGCCGTTGCTCTCGTGGTCGCCTTTCTCGCCACCGGTGCGAGCCGGTCCGTCTCCGCCGTTGTCGATCTGCCACCACGGCTGACCGATCAGGAGTTCTGGCAGCTTTCCCAGGATTTCTCCGAACCCGACGGCTCGTTTTCGTCCGACAACCTGCTGTCGAATGAAATTGTCTTCGGCCGGCTCGTACCGCAGCTAGAAGCGCAGGCGAAACCGGGCGGCGTCTACCTGGGCGTTGGCCCGGAGCAGAACTTCACCTACATCGCGGCCATGAAACCGCGCATGGCCTTCATCACGGACATCCGGCGCGGCAATCTGCATCTTCAACTCATGTACAAGGCGCTGTTCGAGCTGTCGAAGGACCGCGCGGAATTCGTCTCCCGTCTGTTCACCAAGTCTCGCCCGGCCGGCCTCACACCTTCATCGACCGTCCTCGAGATCATGAACGCGTACTGGGATGCGTTCAGCGCCGACGAGGCCGCGTTCACCGCGAACTTGAAAGCGGTCCATACGCACCTCACTACGACGCATCACATCCCACTCAGCCAAACTGACCTCGATGGCGTGGCGAAGGTCTACCGGGCGTTCTACTGGTACGGACCGAGTATCACGTGGTCGGCGCGAACCGAACTCAGCGCGACTGTCAGGTCAGGAACGAGCACGGGCACCTACTGGGCGATGATGACGCAGACGGACGGCTCCGGACAGCCGCTCAGCTACCTCGTCTCCGAGGAGAAGTTCGCGGTGCTCAAGGATCTCGAGAGCCGCAACCTCATCGTCCCGGTCGTCGGCAATTTCTCGGGGCCAAAGGCGTTGCGCGCCGTCGGCGCCTACGTCCGGGACCGTGGCGCTACGGTGAGCGCGTTCTACCTGTCGAACGTCGAGTCGTACCTCGAGCGCGAGGGTTCGTGGGGCGCCTTTTGCGGGAACGTCGCGACGTTCCCGCTCGACGATGCGAGTGTGTTCATTCGACCGAGCGCGACTCGCAGGATGAGCGCCACGCTGAATACCACGCCAAATACCACGTTGAACGGGTTGCAGTTTGCGACGATCGTTCAACAGGGCAACGGCACGTTCACGATCGCGCCGCCTGGCGGCGGAGTAGTCGGTGGCACTCCGGTGGCGAGTCGCATTCAGATTCTTAACTTTACGCCGGCGAATGCCGGCGTGGCGACGAGCTCAGACGCCATGGTCCCTCCACGGTCGTCGCCCCCGTCAGCGCCGCCGCCGCCGAATGATCAGATGCACGCGGCTGGTCTAATACCAATCAAGGGCGAAGTCAGCGGGTGCGGCGGGAAGTAGCGAGGTTGGTGTTTCCTTCGTCACGTAGCGGGCGTTTCGCCGGCTTCGTCCAGAGCTCGACCCAGCAAGTCACTCACGTCGACGACCGAGGCATACTGGTGAAGGTAATCGCGATCCAAGCGTGTGCCTTGCACCCGAATGATCGCCAGCACATCTCGCCACTGTCGGTCGGAACTGCCACCGCCGAGCCGATACCAGCGGAGTTTCTGGAGCAGGATATCTTCCGGCGGATGCACGAACAGCTCGCGGCCATCGCCGAGCGTCACGCGCTGCCGTCGGGCGAGTTGCTGCGCGTCGAGCGGTGTGCCGCCAGCCACGAACAGATCCACCTTCAGCATCGTCGTCTGGTGAATCAGGTTGGCGCTCGTGCGCGAGCGGACCGCCCGGTGCAGGGCATCCTCGTCAGCGTAGAACTCTGAGCCAAGCCTCGAGACCAACCCGGCCACATGCTGCTCCTCGAGGGCTGCGACGATGTCGATGTCGATCGTTGAGCGCGGCTCGCCGGCAAACGAACTGGCGATCGAGCCGCCGACCGTGCTCGTGACACCCAAGGCGTCGAGCGCACGCACAACGGTCAGCGCAACCGCGTAGGGATCGGAGTCGACGGTGTTCATCGCGGGGACAGATTCGGAAATACGCGGTGCGCGAGATCGGTGCCGAGCAGTATCTCCGCAAGCCGCATCCGATGGAACTCGGGCGATTCGTCCGGATGCCGGTGTCTGATTCCGGCCTTGGTCATTTCAATCGCGGCGGTGGTCAGGGATGTGACCGTTCTGGCCTTCTCTGCCGGCGACATCCTGCGCCAGCCTTCGATCTGCAGGCGCTCAACCTCACGCGACGTGTCGAGAGTCAGCGGACGGGGATTCACTCGGCAATTATAGGTCGTGTCACCGCTCCCAACCCCGCGACAATCTGACTGATCTTCGCAATCAGCGCGTCGGCAGCCTTGGCGTCATCCAGACCCCGCACGAGCACCACGAGCACATATGGTCGCGGCGCGAAGACAATTCCTGCGTCGTGTCGGATGCGGGTGATCCACCCGGTCTTGTGCGCAACGCGCAAGCCCGCGGCCACACCCGCCGGGATGCCCTCGTTGAATTTCTGCCGCGCAAGGATGTCGATCATCTCCCGGCTCGCCGCCGGCGAGACGACCTCGCCGCGACCGAGTTTGAGGAAGAGCATCGCGAGCCCCTCGGCGTCGGTCGTGTTGTTCAGACCGCGATCGAACGCCTTCTGATCTTCGACGCCGCGAAGCACCTGCATGCCGCCCGCGCCCAGGCTGTCGACGGTCGTCTGAATCTGCTTGGCGCCCAGACGCTCGATCAGCAGGTTGGCCGCGAGGTTGCTACTGACGGTGATCATCGCTTCACACAGCACACGATAAGACCGCTGCTGGCCAATCGCGGTGTACACCTCGCCGTCCGAGTCTTCGGTCACGGACAGATCGTAGGGGCTGCCGTCGACGATGCTTTTGAAGCGGTTCGTCACGAGCATGGTGTCGTCGAGCCGCAGATCGCCAGCCGTCGCGCGACGGAACAGCTCGATCATGATCGGCACCTTCATGGTGGACGCGGCATGAAAGCGCTCCCGGGCGTTGACCGCCAGGCGTTCCGACGGCTGGCCGTCGAGTGGCTGCCAGACGACCGCGACCTCGGCGCCGGACGAGGCGATCGCCTCGCGAATCGAAGTTTCGGCGGTCGAGCGCGCCTGAGGTGCAATCGTGGCGCTGGGCGTGACGGTCGCAAGCACAATCAGGCCGACGATGGCCGCCAGCGCGATGCACGCGCGGGCGCCGGGTCTGTCGTTCGAGCGTGATGCGCTCAGAACAATCTCCCCTGCGGACCCGAGGGCCGCTCGAAGGCCTCCGTCGACAGCACCACCTTCTTGGTTAATCCGAGTCGTCGCCGATGCAGTTCAAAGCTTTGATGAATGGCGTCGGCGAAGGGGCCGTCGCCTCGCATGCGCGCGCCGAATGCGGACTCATTGAGCTTGCCGTGGCGAACGGCGCGCAAACGATTGAGCACCTTGTCCTTGCGATCCGCTGCGTGCACCGCCAGCCAATCCGCAAACAGATCCTTCACGCCGTGCGGGAGACGGACCACGTTACGGCCGGCGGTCAACGCGCCGGCTTCTGCGGCGGCCTTCAGGATGGCCGGCACCTCGTGGTCGGTGAGGCCCGGAATGATGGGCGCCACCATCACGCCGACCGGAATTCCAGCGGCCGTGAGTTCACGGATCGCATCGAGACGCCGCGACGGGCGCGAAGCCCTCGGTTCCATCGCGCCCGTCAGGCCATCGTCCAGCGTCGTGATCGACAACATCACCATCACGGCTCGATGTTCGGCGAGCTTTCGGAGCAGGTCGATGTCGCGTGTCACCGTGTGGCTCTTCGTGATGATGCCGACCGGATTCTTGAACTCGGCGAGGACCTCAAGACACGCTCGCGTCAGCCGGAGTTTGCGCTCCACGGGCTGATACGGGTCGGTGACCCCGCTGAACCCAATGACCTGCGGCGTCCAGGACTTCGCCATCAGCGCGGCGCGCAGCAGGGCGGGCGCGTTGTCTTTGACGAAGATCTTGCTTTCGAAATCGACACCGGCCGACAGGCCCAGATACTCGTGATACGGCCGCGCATAACAGTAGATGCAGCCGTGCTCGCAGCCGCGATACGGGTTGATCGTCACGTCCATCGGCACGTCGGGACTGTCGTTGGTCGTCAAGATGCTCTTCGACGTGTCGCGGAATAGCTCCGTCCGGCGTGGCGGCCGTTCATCGCCATCGTCCACGGGCTCGCACACCGTTGCGAAGCGCTCGAACCGGCCCGACGGATTTCCGGGCGCGCCACGGCCAGGCAGAACGACGGGTTCGGGCATGGCCCCAGTGTACGACTCCCCGAAACCAGTACAATGCGCGACGCTGAGGTTTTCATACATGACGATGACTATGTCCAGGATTGTGAAGCGATTGATGTTGGGTGTGCTGCTGGTCGTGCTGCCGGCCGTGTTGACGGCGGCGCAGAGTCAGAAGCCGAAATCGGCGCCGAAGCCAGGGCCGTCGAAGCCCCTGACTGAACAGGAACTGGCGATGGCCAAGCCGGGGCCCGATCCCAACCAGGCGATCGACGAGGAGTACACCAAGAAGATCAAGGAGTACACGACCGAGTCGTATTTCCTGTCGCCCATCGTGGACTACATGCCCGCGTCCAAGACAGTGCCGACGCCCAAGGCCGTGCTCGGCGACATCGCCGGCGCGCCGGGCAAGCTGCCCTACTCGAGCGAGGTCTACGCGTACATGCGGCTGCTGGCGAAGTCCACGCCGCGTGTGAAAGTGGTCACGATCGGGACGACCGAGGAAGGCCGCGAGATGATTGCGGTCGCCATTGCGTCCGAGGCGCTGATGGCGAAGCTCGACGCCAACAAGGCTGACCTCGCGAAGCTGGCGGACCCGCGAACTATCCAGATGAATGACGCGCTGGCGGATGAAATCGCCAAGCGCGCGGCGCCGGTCTACTACGTGACCGGCACGATCCACTCCACCGAAGCCGGCGCGCCGACTGCGATGATGGAGATGGCCTACCGGCTAGCGGTTGACGACAGCCCATACATCCGCAACATCCGCGAGCACGTGATCACGCTCATCACGCCGATTGTCGAAGTGGACGGCCGCGATCGCGTGGTCGACATGTACGAGTACCGCAAGAAGCATCCGAACGAGCCCGTGCCTGACGCCATCTATTGGGGGCACTACGTCCGTCACGACAACAACCGTGATGCGATGGCACTGACGCTGAAGTTGTCGCAGAACGTGCTCGACACGTACCTCGACTGGAAAGCGCAGGTACTCCACGACCTGCACGAATCCGTCGCGCTGCTCTACGACAACACGATTGGCGACGGCCCGTACAACGCGTGGCTCGATCCGATTCTGACCAATGAATGGCAGATGCTCGGCTGGAACAACGTGAATGAGATGACGCGCTGGGGCATGCCCGGCGTCTTCGCATTCGGCACGTTCGACACGTGGTCGCCCGGCTACCTCATGTTCATGGCCGCGACGCACAACGGCATCAGCCGCCTCTACGAAACGTTCGGCAACGGTGGATCGGCCGACACGCAGGACCGCACGTTGTCAGCCAGCGACACGTCCCGGACGTGGTACCGGCAGAACCCGGCGCCGCCGCGCGTGCGCTGGTCGCTGCGCAACAACAACAACTATGAGATGACCGGCATTCTGCTGTCGGAGAACTACTTCGCGAACAACCGCGTGTACTTCCTGCGCAACTTCTACGAGAAGAGCAAGCGCTCGATCTTGAAAGCGAAGACCGAAGGACCGGCGGCCTACGTGCTGCCGGCGAGCGATCCGCGCCTCGGATCGCAGGCCGAGCTTCTCCGCGTGATGCAGAAGCAGGGCGTCGAGATTTCGCGCGCGACTGCAGCGTTCACCGTCAATCTGCCGACACGCCAGCCAGCGGCTGGCGCCGGCGGTGGTCGTGGTGCTGGCGGCGGAGCCGCGGGCGCAGGCGGCGGGCGCGGCGCTGGTGCCGCAGGCGGCGGCGCAGGGACAGCTCCCATGCCAGTCCAACGCGAGTTCCCGGCGGGCAGCTACGTCATCCGCATGGATCAGCCGTATTCGCGCATCGCGGATGCGCTGCTCGACTATCAGTACTGGGCGCCGAACGACCCGCAGCGGCGGCCGTACGACGACACCGGCTGGACGTTCCCGGAAGGCTTTGGCGTCCAGGCAGTCCGCATCATCGACACGAAAGTGCTCGACGCGCCGATGACGCTGGTCGCTGGTCCCGTGAAAGCGCTGTCGGGCACGACGGGCACCGGCACCATCTTCGCGATCAACCACAACGCCGACAACGCGTTGATCACGCTGCGCTATCGCCTGAAGACCGCCGACATGCAGCTGACCGAAGAGGCGTTCGAAGCGGAGGGACAGAAATTTAACCGGGGCACGTTCGTCATCAAGGGCGTGGCCCAGGCCGATCTCGACAAAGTCACCACGGAACTGGGACTCAAGGCCTACGCGCTCGCTGCCGATCCGACGGTGAAGATGCATCCCGCACGCGCCGCTCGCGTCGCCATTCTCCACGCGTGGACCAACACGCAGACCGAGGGCTGGTGGCGGCAGGCGTTCGACACGTACGGCATTCCGTACGACTACATCGATCCGGAAACGATCGGTAAAACGGCCGACCTGCGTTCGCGATGGGATGTCATCGTGGCCGGGCCCGGTCTCAGCCAGGGCATCGTGGACGGACAGGCGATGTGGAATCCGGCGCCGACCCCGTACAAGAATTCCGCCGACATGCCCAACGTCGGCACGTGGGCGCAGACCGATGATATCCGTCCGGGCATGCAACTCGAAGGCATTCTGCACCTGCGAGATTTCGTGCGTGGTGGTGGCGTTGTCGTCGCCGCGACGTCGAGCGCCGATGCCATTCTCAACATGGGCGTCGTGCGCGGTGTCACGCTCGAGTCCCTCGCGGCCCCCTCGCGCATCGTCGGATCGCTGCTGCGGACGACCGCGCCGGATGAGACGAGCCCGATCATGTATGGCGTGCCGGCGAACCTCGCGGTGTATAGCGACCGCGGCCAGAGCCTGAGCGCGGGCGGCGGCGGTGGCGGGCGCGGCGGTGGCGGCGGTCCGGCGCCGGCGGCTGGCGCGGCGGCGGCCGGAGCGGCGGGCGGCGCGGCGGTCGCGGGCGCAGCGGGCGCGCCTGCCGGCGGAGCGCCGGCGGGTGGCGGTGCAGCGACGGGCGGTGGTCGTGGCGGCGGTCCCGGCGCGACGCGTCCGACAGGCCGCGGCACGATTGATGATCCCGACGTCGTGCAGGGCCGGCAACTTGGCATCGGTACGACGGCGCCCGCCACGCCCCTGCCGAACGCTGGCGGAGGCCGCGGTGGCGGCGCCAACAATCAGCCGCCGCTCGAGGCGCGGCCGCGCATCCTGCTGCGATTTGCCGCGCACGAGCAGTTGCTGGTGTCAGGCTTGCTCGATGGCGGCACGGATCTGGCCAACCAGGCTGTGGCGGTGGACGTACCGCTCCAGAAAGGACATATCGTGGCGTTCGCCAACAACCCGATCTATCGCGGCGAAACGATCGGGAGTTACTTCATGGTGTTCAACGCGATTCTGAACTTCGACAACCTCGGGGCGGGGCGAAGGTAGAACTCGCCCGTGAGCAACACCGGGCGACGCGAGCCCAAGCAGCACCTGTCGATGATCCGCTCCTACACGTGGGCGGATCTCCTCACGCTGGCCAACGCGAGTTGCGGCACCATCTCGATTTTCGCGTGCCTGCACTACCTCGCCCGCGAACAATCGCCGTGGCTGTGGGCGGCGTTCGTGTTGCCGGTGTTCGCACTCGTGTTCGATGCGCTGGACGGATACGTGGCGCGGCTGGATGCCAGGCGCCAATCGCATCTCGGCGCGGATCTCGATTCGCTCGCCGACATCGTTTCTTTCGGCGTCGCGCCCGCCGTACTCGCGTACACGCTGGGGCTGCGCGGACTCTGGGATACCGCGTTCCTGACCTATTTCGTCTGCTGCGGCATCAGTCGATTGGCGCGCTTCAATGTGACGTCGGCGGCTCTGACCAACGTGGCGACCGGCAAAGTGCGGTATTTCGAAGGTCTCCCGATTCCGACGAGCATCTTCCTGGTGCTCGTGATGGCGGTGCTCTTCCACTTCGATCTGGTCAACGATGCATTCTGGGGCGGCAGCACCAAGATCATGGGCCGCGACTTTCACCCGTTCTCGCTACTGTTTCTCGTGAGCGGAAGCTTGATGATCAGTACGATTAAGGTACCGAAGCCCTGACGACGGCCCAGCCGCTAAGACTCGACAGGAGTGGGTGCGCGAACGTCCCCTGCCTAATCACCGTAGGCCGCGGCCCGATCGATGACCTTCCGGACGTACCGCTGCGTTTCTCCGAACGGTGGAATGCCGCCGTAAACCTCCACGGCTCCCGGCCCCGCGTTATACGCGGCGAGCGCCACCTCAACATCACCGTCGTAGTCGCGAATCAGGGCGCTGAGGTACCGCGATCCCGCCATGATGTTCTCGCGCGGATCAAACGGGTCGGTCACGCCCATCTCTACTGCCAACTCCGGCATCAACTGCATCAGGCCTAGCGCGCCGGCACTCGAGACCGCCGAGGCATTGAACGCCGACTCGGTTCGAATGACGGCGCGAATCAACGCGGGCGGCAACTCAAAACAGCGCGCCGCTTCCTGGATCAAGTCCTCATAGACCAGGTTGGCCGGAAGGCTGAACTCGGTGGAGACCGTCACCTCGCCGATCTGTGGCCGATCTTCGCGGGGCCTGGATTCGGCGCGCGACTCGGTCGCCGGCGATCGGGCCACCGGCGCGCCGCCGGCACGCGGGACGACGAGCGCCGCGCCCGCCAGGAGCATCGACTGCAACCGACGGCGCCGGCGCTGGCCACGTTGGCGCTTCCGAGAATGGCGGTCCCGTGGCCGGCGCTTCATGCCCCATGGTCGCGCTAATTGCGCGTGGGGACTGACCCAAACAGCACAGTCGCAATAGGACAGTCGACAGGTGCGAACGAGCTACGCGAGTGAGCCGCGCGACCGGAGCGGGGCGTCGGGGCCCCGCGAGGGAGCGCGTAAGGGGGGCGCGGCGGGGACGAAGTCCCCCCGCCTAATTCAGCTCCCGCACCCAGATGTTTCGGAAGCTGATCGGCTCGCTCCGGTCGCCGTGCGCCTGCAATTTGATGGGGGCGCGGTCATACGCCTTGTAGAACGGCTGGCCGGTAAAAACCGTCTCGCCCTTCAGTTCGAAGTGGTTCTGCACAAGCACGCCGTTGAAGAGCGCCGTGACGAACGCCGGCGTCTTGACTGACCCATCGGCGTTGAACACCGGCGCCGTCCAGATGACGTCGTAGCTTTGCCACTCGCCCGGCTTGCGGTTCGGGTTCACCAGCGGAATGCTCTGTTTGTAGATGCTGCCCGCCTGCCCGTTGACGTAGGTCTTGTTCTCGAACGAATCGAGAATCTGCAATTCGTAGCCGGCGTCGCCGCCGCCGGTGGACGCGAGGAACACGCCGCTGTTGCCGCGCGCCTGGTCTGTGCCGGTCACGTTAGCCGGAACCTTCCATTCGAGGTGCAGCTGATAGTTCTTGAAGCTGCGCTTCGTCTCGATGTTCCCGATGCCGCGCGCCTTGTTCACCGTCATCACGCCATCGGCCAGTGTCCACTTCGCCGGCGATTTGTCGCTCGTCAAGACCCATTGATCGAGATTCTTGCCGTCGAACAGCACGATGGCGTCGGACGGAGGCGCGCTGTCGGTTGTCCCCGGCGTGACCACGACCGGAACGGGTTCGTGTACTTCGGTGTCCTGGGGACGGGCCTGCATCGCGAACAGGAACGCGGCAGCAGCGGCGATCACGGTGAATTGGGTGCGCATGAACGCGATTCTGACGAGACGCTGACCGTAGGTCAAGAAACGGTTATCCTCGTCCGCATGACGACACGAATACGCGTGGCTTTCGTTGCTCTCACGGCGGCGGTTCTGACGGCCCCGTCCCTCACGGCGCAAACGACCAAGGACGGCCCGGAGCCGGTGATGCTGGCGCTGGTCAAGGCGATTTACGCCAACGACGCCGCCGCTTACAACGCGGTCACCGTTCCGGACCCGCGCCGCGCCAGGCTGACGTCGGGCGGGCGCGTGAACGAGTCGAAGTTGCGGGACCTCACGGAAGACCCGGGGTCCCTGCAGATGCGCAAGAACCGGCCGTTCCTCTATCAAGGCCAGGAAGCGGCCCTCGACGCGAACGGACGGTATCCGATCGGCACGACGGCGCTCTATACGCTCGCGCACGGCGGCAGTCCGATGGTCGCGAGACTTGTCCGCCAGGCCGACGGCTGGAAGGTCGATCTGCGCTGGTGGCTGGCGATGATCGATCTGCAGTCCGCGCCGCCGAAGTCCGGCACGCCTGAATACGCCGCTCGAGCGCTCAGCGCGTCGGTCATCGCGATGGACCGGAAGACGGCTGCGAAATACGCCACACCGGGCGCGGATCTCGATCTCCTCTTTCTCGGCGCACAGCGCGAGCCGTCCGGCGTCCTCGACGCCCTCGCCATGGAAATGCCCATCGTCGAACTCGGGCCCGGCGAGTTCTTCCCGATGCGCGATCGCATCGCGGAGGGATCTGCGGCGCCAGACGTCAAGTTGCTGCTGGGTTTGTTTGGTGTGGTCGAGATTCCCTACGTCGTGCGTAAGGTCGGCGGTGAGTGGCGTGTCGAACCGCAGCCGTACTTCGCCTACTTCAATCGATGAACGTTCACCCGATCGCGTAGATCTTGCCGTCCACGTCGCCAATCACGATCCGGCCGCCGCTGATTGCCGGAGACGCGGTGAAACCGGCGCCTGACTCGAATTCCCAGACCTTCTTGCCGGTGACCGCATCGAGCACGTACAACTTGCCATCGCTCGATCCGACGACGACCCGATTGCCGGCAATCGCGGGCGACGATTCGACGCGCGCGCGCGTCGCAAATGACCAGCGCTGCTTGCCCGTCGCCATCTCGAGGGCGCGAACCATCTTGTCGCGGCCGCCAAGAATGGCGAGGCCTTCAGTAATCGCCGCCGACGAATAAAACGGAAACTGGCGATCTGGATCTTCGAACCGCCACTTCACGCGCTTGGCGGCTATGTCTACGGCCACGACGTCGTTCGCGAACGTCCCGTAGTACGCAACGCCGCCGACGATCGCCGCCGAGGCTGCGGTGTACGCGTCGGTACTCAGGCGGACGACTTCGACGCCGTCAGCAATCCGCACGCCATGAAAGATCTCATCGCAGCCGCCGAAATACGCGACGCCGTTCCAGATAGCCGGCGTGGCATGCACGTAGTTCTCGGTTTCGAGCTTCCAGACCTGTTTGCCGCTCGCCGTGTCGAGCGCGTACAGACGGCCGTCGTACGATCCAATCAGCACGCGCGTACCGACGATGACCGGTGAGGACTTGATTTCCGCGCCAGTCTTGAACGTCCACTTCGCCTTGCCGGTTGCGGCATCCACGGCATGCAGCACGCCCGTCAGGTCGCCGATGTAGACGGTGCCGTTCGCGACCGCCGGCGAGGACTCCCCCACGCCAAAGTCCGAAGAGGTCGCGCGGTACTTCCAGATGACTTTGCCCGTCGACAGCTCGAGCGCCAGCAATTCGCCGGTGCCCGCGCCGACGTACACCCTCCCACCGACAATGGCCGCCGACGATTCGACCGCGCCGCCGGCGTCATAGGTCCAGAGCACCTTCAACGCAGCAGGAATCGGCGATGTCGCGACGCCGGTCAGCGCCGGCGTGTTTCGGAATTGGGGCCAGGACGCAGGGACGCTCGCCTGCGGAGACAGGAACAGCAGGACGAGCGCGATGAGGGACTGAAGCGGCACTTATTTCTTCTGCGCGCCCTGCTGAATCGCGAACAGGTTGTTGCGCGTCATGATGTACATCACGCCGTTGGCCGTGACGACGGTCGAGTAGACCGAGCTGTCCATGGTGTTCTCCGCGAGGATCTTCTTCTCGCGGCCTTCCTGCATCACCACGACATCACCGTCCTCATCGCCCAGATACACCTTGCCGTCAGCCACCAGCGCCGAACTCCACATGGCGGCAAACATGTCGTGCACCCAGAGCGGCTTGCCCGTTTTCACATCCAGCGCGTGAAAGAAGCCGCTGAAGTCCGGGTAATAGATGATGCCGTCCTTGATCGCGGCCGTGGAGATAGACCGGCGGATCTTGTCGTATTCCCAGATCTTGCCCGTCTGCGTTATGTCGCCGCGCTTGGTGGCGTCAATCGCGTAGAGGTGTCCGACACCTTCGCCGTGTTCGGGATCCTGACCGTTGGCGATGTAGACGATGTTGTCGTGAATCACCGGCGTGGCGATCACTTCGTTGCGTGTCTTGGGCCACACGGAATCCTTCGGATTCGTGTCGAACTCCCACAGTTTCTTGCCGGTCTTCGCTTCGAAGCCACGCACCCAGCCGTCGCCCTGGCCGTGGACGACCTGCAACACGCCGCCAATTGTCCCCACCGAAGGCGTGGACCATTGACCATGCAGAATGCGATCGCCTGGCGACGCGTCTTCCCACGCCTCTTTGCCGGTCGTCATGTCGATCGCCACCAGCGACGGCGCCTTGGGCGACGGAATGTTCACGTGGCTCTCGTCCTGGCCATTCCCCGTGGAGATGAACAGTAGATTGTCGACATAGGTGGGCGACGAGTTCGCGAGGTTGTGCGGGAAGTTGCCGACCTCTTCCATCGTGTCGAACATCCAGAGGACGTCCATGTCGTTCTTGCCGGTCAACTTCTCGTCCTTGTACGGCCCGTCGTTCTCGCCGTCCTGAAAGCCGCGAATGTCCACGGCCATCAACACGGCGCGATTGGACATGAAAAATGCCTTCTCGCCGATGATGAGAGGCGACGACGCGATACCCTGGTAGGGCCAGTCGTTGGCGCGGCCGGACGACAACTTTTCGAACGTCGCCTGCCAGAGGAACTCGCCGTCGGATTCCTTGAACGCCATGAGCACGCCGCGATCGCCCGGCTGTTTCGGGTCGCGCACGGCTTCGTTGTTCGTGCCGATGAGCACGACACCATTCGCAACGACCGGATTGCCGTAGCTCTGTGACCCGAGCGGCGCGACCCACTTGATGTTCTTGCCCGTCTTGACGTCCCACGTGGTCGGCAGACCTGTGGCGTCGGACACCATGTTCCGATCCGGCGATCCGCCCCACATCGGCCAGTCCGTGACGCCTTTGCCCGCGGCGCCAGAAGACGACACCTGCGCCGCGGCGGCCAGAGCCAGGGCGATCAACCATTTCGATCTCATACGCATGTCTCGCTGCATCAATGCTCTTTTCACCGTGAAGCAGTGAAGAAGTGAAGCCGTTTTGGTAAAACCAAAAACCCTCTTCACTGCTTCATGGTTAACCCTGTTGATTCTTGTACACCTTGAGATTGTCCCAGTACACGTCCGAGATGCCGTCGCCATACAGACCGGGCGCGCCCTTGAGGTGGGGGATCGTGTCGGTCTTTTCGATCGTCCACGCGGCGGGCTCCGGTTGGCCGGTCGGCCACACTTTGCCGCGAATGAGCGCCGTGCCGTTGGGACGATTCTCGACGCGAAGCTTCATGTGGTACCAGGTGTCCGCTTTCCACTCGAAGGGCACGCGCACGGTCATTTCGTCGGCGGCCTGCCAGGGATGCAGTTCGATCTTCTGGCTGTTGCCGAACAGCACCATGACGTAGCGTTGATTGATGAGGCCCACATCGCCGCGCTGCCGGCGCTGTTCGATGCCGCGCACGTCCGCTTCAATCGTGTAGTTGGACAGATCCGGCTTGCCGATTATCAGCTTCGCGCGACGCCCGACGGTGTCGTCGCGCGGCCGCACCAGCACGCCATTCCCATCCACCGCGCCAATCGTCGTCTTGAGATTTGACGTCCACCACGGCATGGAGGCTTTGTCAGCGTCGAACGTGTAGGTCAACGGCAGCGGCGGCATCACGCGCACGCGCGCCTGCCCCGTCACGCCGCCGACAGTCGCCTTGATGAAGCCCGCCGACCCACTGGCCGGTGCCGTGTAAGTACCATCTGCCGCGATCGCGCCCTGCAATTGATCGACGGCCCACGTCGCATTGGCGGCGGGCTCACTGCGAATGAAGTTGCCCTTGGCGTCAAACAGCTTCAGCGTGAACGTCTGCTTCGCGCCGGGATCGAGCATCGATTCGTGCGGGAAGACCTGCACTTGGGCGACCACGGGCGGGGTTGGCACTGGAGTAAGGGCGGGGGCATCGGTGTGGTCGATTACCTGTTTGCGCCGCGTGCCAATCGCGTAGAGATGCCCAAACGATCCCTTCGTCTCTGTCACTGGCGCGAGCGTCGTCACGTAAATTCGCCCGTCGGCAATCGCGGGCGAAGCAATGATCGGCTCGGGATTTTCCGTGGCGCCGATGTGATCTTCGTCGAGCACGGTCGCGCCCGTCGCCGACGGTCGCAAAATGTAGAACTTGCCGTTCTCGGTGCCGACATACAACTTGCCGTCGGCGATCGCCGGCGATCCTTTTTGCAGGGTGCCGAGCGTCTTCGTCCAGAGCAGCTTGCCGTCCGCCAGGTTGAACGCGCCCAGAATGCCGCTGTTGTCCATCGTGTAGAGCCGCTCGCGATCCATGACCGGCGAGGCGAATGACGGCAGGAATCCGCGCGTTACCCACTTCACGACCGAGCCGGTGAGCACGCCGCTGCCGCTCGCATCGATCGCGGCGACCATACCCATCTCCGTCGTATCAATGTTCTCTTCGCCGTGCGAGAGATACACGAGACCGTTGCGGAAGAGCACGCTGTTCAAGATCGCGCGCTTGCTGACCTCGATGCTCCAGACCATCTTGCCGGTATTCACCTGCAGCCCATAGAACTGACCATCCGTGCCGCCCACCATCAACAGCCTCTGGCCGTTGACGTCGGCGACGATCGGCGTCGAATAGTTGGTGTCGTAGTGCTTGGTCTGCGGCGAGCTGACCCAGATCGTCTGGCCAGTGCGCTTGTCGAACGCAAAGTAGCGATTGCCGGGACGCCCGAGGTCGCTGCCCCAGTCCTGAATCAGCGTGTTCAGGATCACCATGTCGCCTTCGATGATGGGCGACGTCGTCCGGCCCCCGTGCGTCGTGATCGCGCCGTACTCTTCGGGCAACGAGCGTTCCCACACCAATCGGCCGTCGGGCGCGAATGCCAGGAGTTCGGCGCCGACCGTAAACATGTAGATGTTGCCGGTCGCGCGATCGACAGCCGGCGACGCCCATCCGGCGCGATGCTGCGGCACGTCGGACAGATAAACGGGGACCTTCTTCTCCCAGACGACCTTGCCGGAATCGACATCGACGGCGACCAGACGCTCCTGGGTATGCGCGATGTCTCCCACGGTCGTCGTCTGCAGATACAGCCGATTGCCGAAAATCACCGGCGTTGAACGGCCGCCGAACGGCAGCGACCACGCCACGTTCTCGCCGGCCGGCGACCACTTCTCCGGCAGATTGGTCTCCGCCGACGAGCCGTCGCGGTTGGCACCGCGCCACTCAGGCCAGTCGGCCGCACCCAGGACCGCCACGCCGGCGGTCAGCACCAACAGGAAGGAGAGGATTCGTCTGGACATCAGTTCCATCATATGGCGGGCGGCCCGCCTCCGCCGAAGGCTTCGGCGAGGCAGGCTCGCACCCAGTACGCGTTACTTGACGAGGTCCGCCGCTCGCTCCCCAATGACCACGCAGGCCGCGTGGATCTGGGAGTTGAGGTTGACGGGAATGACGGACGCATCAGCCACGCTGAGGCCCTCGAGGCCGCGCACGCGCAGCTGGGGATCCACGACCGCCTCGGCGCCCGTGCCCATCCGGCAGGTCCCGGCGGGATGAAAGATCGTGTCGGCCGTGCGGCGAATGAATGCACGGACCTCGGCGTCGGTGACGATGCCGGCGCCGGGATCGACGGGATCGCCGCGCAGTGACGCATACGCGCGTGAGGCCGCCAGCGACTGTGCGAGGCGCACGCCTTCGACCATCACATCGAGATCGCCGGGAGCCGAGAGGTACCCCGCGCGAATGACGGGCGGGGCCAGCGGGTCGGCCGACCGAAGCGTCAGCCGTCCACGGCTGGCGGGCTGACTCATCGCGACCGTGAGCGTGACGAACGAATCCGCGACATCAAGACCACGACCAACGTAGAACTGGATGTCCGGCGCCGCATTGGGCCGACGCGCCGTGGCGCTCTTGGAAAACGTGAACAGGCCAGCGGACACGCTGGATGGCGCGATAGGCTGGCGAGCCGCCCAGCGCACGCCAACGCGAAGATGGTCCTGCAGATTCGCGCCGACACCGGGCAGGTCGTGGACGACCGGAACGCCGAGCGCGCGGAGTGCATCGGCGGGACCGATGCCGGACAGCATCAGCAGTTTGGGCGACTCGATCGCGCCGCCGCAAAGAACGACGCGGCGCACCGCGCGTGCGTGCAGGGGCGCGCCGTCGCGCACGACATCGACGCCCGTCGCGCGGCGGCCGTCACACGTCACGCGCCGCGCCATCGTATTCGACCAGACCACGAGATTCGGGCGCGTCAGCGCGGGCACGAGAAACGCCGCCGCCGCCGAATGTCTGCGGCCGTCCTTGATGTTCTTCTGATAGAAGCCGGCGCCATGCTCCTGACGCGCGCCGTCGAAATCAAAGTCCGGCGCGGCGTCGAAGCCGTGCTCGCGTGCGGCGTCGAGAAACGCGAGATGTCCAGCATGCGGATCCGTTGTGTCGGACACGGCGATCGGACCGCTGCCGCCATGCAGCGTAGAGGCTCCGCGCGAGTTCTGCTCGACGCGCCGGAACAGCGGGAGCAGCGAACGATACGACCACGCCTGTCCGCCCTCGCGCGCCCACGCATCGAAGCAATGCCGGTGACCGCGCACCCAGGCCATCGCGTTGATCGTGCTCGACCCGCCGTAAGACTTGCCACGCGGCCACTTGATCACCCGGCCGTTCAGTTCCGGTTCTGGCTCGGTGTCGTAGCCCCAGTCGAGAGACGTCCCGAGAAGACTGGTCCACTTGCCCGGTACTTGAATCAGCGGATTGGTCTCAGGGCCACCAGCCTCGATCAGAAGGACGCGGTTCTTCGGATCCGCGCTGAGGCGATTGGCGAGGACGCAGCCGGCCGACCCGGCGCCGACGATGACGAAGTCAAACTCCTCGCCGGTGGAGCCCTGCCGGCGCAGAAACCCGGGTGCAACCATGGCAGCGCTCATCAGGAGGAAGTGTCGTCGGGGGTGGGAAACCACGGATTTCCCTTATACTAATGCCCAGTGTCGCCGCGGGAACTTACGCTGGAAGTGAATCCACGCGCGCGGGTTGACGTCATTGACGTCCGGGCCCGTGCCGCCGAACTCCATGGCGATGCGCTCGCCGACTACTCCCGCTGTCTCTACGTGTCAGCCCACACGACGGCCGGCTACTTGCCGCAGCCGCTGGCAGCGCGACTCACGGCCCGGGCCGACGGCCTCAGTTCCTATCTTGAGCTCTTCCGCGCCATGTTCCCCGAAGGCGCCGGCTACGCGCACGACAAGCTGGAATTGCGCGAGGAACTGGCGCCTGAACAGCGCGCGGTCGAGCCCGCCAACGCCGACTCGCATCTGGCTTTTATCGCCGGCGGCCTGCAGTCGTGCGTCGTCTACAACACACGCCGCCCGGGACCGGTGTTCTTCGTCGATCTCGACGGCACGAACAATGGCACGCCGCGGCGCCGCGCCACGACGCTGGTGGGATTCAATCGCGAAGAGGAAGTCGCCCGTGCCACGCTGACGGTGCCGGTGTCCGGCCACCCCGTCGACGCGGTCAACTTGAAGGACCCGCGTCTCGGGCTCTACGACCAGATCGGCGAGTTCATCGACAAACACGGCGTGACCAAGGGCCGCGTCCATCTGCAGCTCCCGTCGCTCGAGCAGCACGCGAGCCTGACCGTGAACGAATACGAAACCTGGCTCATGCACCACGACCTGGCGGACGTGCTGCGCAACCCGCTGCGGTTCGCGGCCGAACGCGCGCGGCATGCCTGGAACGATCCGCGCGCGATTCCCGCGAAGGCCCGGGCCTACGCGAAATACGATCTGGTTTACGCGCTCAACAAGCTGGTGGACAAGCTCGGCCTGCAGTCGTCGTTCATCGAGCGGGCGCTCGCCCGGACGCTCGAAGTCGGCGCGTCGCGTTTCTTCCGCATGGATCGCGGCGTGGACCTGCTCGTATCGGACAGCCGCCAGCCGGGCAAAGGCGCGGTCGTCGAAGGCACCTATCAAACGCCGATTCTCGTGCAGTGGCGCCCGGCGCCGCTGACCACGCGCCAAATCGACATTTCGCTGACCCGATTCCTCTAGGGTCAGACCCGGGGGTCAGACCTTGGGGTCAGACCCGCTATCGAGATTTGTAATCCGAAGAGGGCGCCAACCAAGATTCCACCGGAATTGGGGTCAGACCTCGGGGTCTGACCCTAAGGTCTGACCCTAAGGTCTGACCCCAAAGACTCGCGCGTAGCAGAACACGTCGGCTGGCCCGCCGTTGCCCGAGTTTGGAAACTCCAGGTAGCGCTGCAACACGCCTTCCCGCACGAATCCGGTCTTGTCGAGGACGCGCGCGGACTGCGCGTGGTCGACGTGGCAGAGTGCATACAGGCGCGCGACGCCGAGTTGACGCGCGACGTCAACGGTCGCGCGCACCGTTTCCGTGGCGTAGCCCTGGCCCCAGGCGTCCTTCGCGAAGACGTAGCCCACCGCGGCGCGGTATGGCGTTTCGAACGCGAAGCCGCTGCCGCCCAACAGGCGGCCATCCGCGCGCGATTCGACCAGATACGGGCCGGCCGGCCAGCGCGCCCACTCCGCATCACTGAACTCAAGAAACAGACGCGTCGTCTTCGGCGAATCATGCAGCCGCCACGCCATGTAGCGGCTGACCTCGGGGTCGCTCGCGTAGCGCGCATAGACCGCGTCGGCATCCGCCAGGCGGGGACGCCGCAGAATCAACCGCTCGGTCTCTATTCGTTCCGGTGCCTTCATCGCAAACGAAATATCTTAGCGCGGCTTCACGGACGCCGGCTGTGACAGTTTTGCGGCCAGCCGGAGCACGGTATTGAGGCCCCGAAACGTCGAGCGGACCTTCACCGCGCGTTCGAACGCCGCGTTCGAAAATGTCGATTCACTCTGCTTCTTCTGACACATCCAGTAGATTTCGCGGCCGTGAACGTGAAATCGGTCGACATCCGTTTCAAGCGCCTTCAACGCGGTCCTGGACGACGCCGTCAGCGGCGCGGCGAGAAAGCCGACGCTGAGCGCCAGTGCCTGGCGCATCGCTGCCGGGTCGAAGGGCTGGTATCGTGCGACCGCGGCGACTTCACTCTCGGTTCGGATAAACGTGGCGACGTCGTAGCCGAGCGCCGCGCGCAACGCCCGCTCGATGCGCGCCTCGATCGGCGCCATCACGCGCGCGCGTGTGCCAAAAATCACGTTCCCGCTCGCGATGAACGTATCCACGTCATCGAACCCCAGCTGTTCGAACTCGCGCTTGAGCACGTTCATGGTCACGACGTGGCCGCCGACATTGACGGCGCGGAGAAACGCGATGTGACGAGCCATTCAGATCACCAGGCGCGGAGGGACGCTACCAGTCGATCGACCGGTAATCCTTCAGGAACTGGCCCCAGATATGCGTGCCCGTGTTGAAGCCGCTGATGATCGGATCCACGATGCGCGCGGCGCCATCGACGATGTCCAGCGGCGGATGGAATCGATGTTCCGCGACCTTGCGCGCGGCGATCTCGGCGGGATCTTCGTCGGTCACCCAGCCCGTATCCACGCTGTTCATGTGAATGCCGTCACGCTGGTAGTCGGTGGCGGCGGTGCGCGTCATCATATTGAGCGCGGCTTTCGCCATATTCGTATGGGGATGCCGGGTGGTCTTGAACCGCCGGTAAAACTGCCCTTCCACGGCCGAGACATTGACGATGTGCTTGTCGCGCTCGGGCGTGCGCAACATCAGCGGCTTGAGCCTGGCGTTCAGAATGAACGGAGCCACGGCGTTCACCAGCTGCACCTCGAGCAACTCGACGGTAGAGACCTCGGCCAGCAACAGCCGCCACGAATTCCGGCCGCGCAGATCGATCTGCTGCAGATCCTGATCGAGCTGCCCCTCGGGGAACAACGCTTTCTGCGCCGCGACTTCGTCGGGCAGCAGCGCCACCTGCGACAACTGCGCAGCATGCGTCAGACCCGCGACCTCGGACAGCCGTCCGCCGAGCGCGACCTCCACCGCGGCGCCGGCATCCGCTTCGGGCAGCAAGTGGTAACCGCGCAGGCCCTCATAGGCGCCGACGAGTTTGCGCACATGCGCGGGCATGTCCTGGGCCGCAGCGTTCTCCGATTCCATCATGTGTTCGTAAAACGCCGGTGGCCGCCTCACGGTCTGGCAGGCGTTATTGATGATGAAATCGAGGCGCGGCCGTGTGGCGTTCATCTCGCGGCAAAACGCCTCGACGCTGGGCGTGTGTCGCAGATCGAGACCGAACACCTCCAGCCGATCGCCCCACACCGCGAAGTCCGGCTCGGCGGCGTATCGCATGGCCGAATCGCGCGGGAACCGCGTCGTCACGATCACGTGGGCGCCGGCGCGAAGCAGCTTGAGACCGGCTTGATAGCCAATCTTGACGCGGCCGCCCGTCAACAACGCCACGCGACCGCGGAGATCCGCCAGCTCGGTGCGCTTCGCGAAGTTGATCGCGGCACAGGCGGGACACAGTTGGTCGTAGAAGTGATGGACCTCGGCGAACAGCTGCTTGCACACATAGCAGTGCGACTCGGTCACGGATCCAGCCGCCTTCGCGCGCGCGGCGGGTTCGGTTTCGAATTCACCGGGCGCACCGGGCGGCACGTCAGCCGGATCGAACGACGTCGGCGCAAAGACATTGGGCGTCGTGAACACGGGCTGACGGCGGAGGACCCTGATGCCGGTGGCGTGCAACACACGGTCGTCCTTGCTGACGCGCGCCGCCTTGCGTTTCTTCTCGATGGCCTTGACCAGGTGCCGCCGCGCCGCGGTGTCCGGGTTGTAGATCAGGCCCGCCGCGCGCACCAGGCGCGTGCGCTCTTCGGCCGACAGATCACCCAGCAGGCCTCGATTGCCCGCGATCTCCTCGAGCAGCGAGACGAGCTGATCGAAATCGATGTGCTCGCGCAGGTTCTTGCTCATATGTGATCGCCGGGGCCCCCTGCACCCCGGCTTGCGCCAGTCAGCGCCCGGTCCCGACGATTTTCTCGATGTCGGCCACCTGACGCGGTGCCTTCTCGGACAGCATCACGGGACCCTGTTCGGTCATCAGGAACGAATCCTCGATGCGCACGCCAATGTTCTTGTACTTCTGCACGGCCGGTTTGACCTTCTCAATGAACGCGGCATTCTCCGGCGTCTTCGGGAGTTCGTCCAGCGCTGCTTCGCGAATGTACAGACCGGGCTCGATGACGAACGCGGCCCCGGCCACGAACGTGGCGCCCAGCGGATCGTGCACGTCGATGCCGATCCCGTGCGTCGGGCCGTGCGTGAACCACCGACTGACCTGCGCCGTCTGCGCAGGACCCGGCGTGGCCTCGGTGATGAGTCCAAGCTTCAGCAAACCTTCCGCGAAAACGGTTCTACATGCTTGCGTCGTTGCTGACGTCGGTACGCCGAGCTTGATCGCCGCGAGCGCGGCATCCTGCGCGCGGAGCACCAGTTCGTAAATGTCACGCTGCGCCGCCGTGAACTTGCCGTTGATGGGATACGTGCGCGTGATGTCGCCGGTCAGGCCCTGAAAGTTGGCGGCCGCATCCACGAGCAGCAGATCGCCGTTCTGCATCTGGCGCGTGGACGCTTCGTAGTGCAGCGTGGTGGCATTGGGTCCGCTGCCCACGATGGACGGATAGCCCCACGACATGGCGCCATTCTTCATGTACCAGTACTCAATCGCGGCTTCGACTTCGTATTCCCACCGGCCGGGCCGCGCGGCTTTCATGCCTTCGAGGTGCGCCTCTGCAGAAATCTCAACGCTGCGGCGCAGCAGCTTCTGCTCGTACGGAGTTTTGACCTGGCGCAAGGTCGTCACGATCGACGCGGCCGTGAACGGCGTCACGCCGGGGTGCTTGGTCTGCATCTCCACGGCCCAGGCCGCGCGGGATCCGGGCGCGGAAGGAGCGGCAAGTGGCGGCGCCGCGGCACCGCGGCCGCCCTGCGGCGCGCCGACACGTTCAAAAATGCCGAGTCGCGCCTTGCCGGCTTTGATCGCGTCAAACAACGGGCCGAATTCTGATGCGGCCTCCTCGGCCGACTGTTGAAATCCCATGCCGCCCAACAGCGCGTCCATGAACGGCTGGAACTGCGCGAGCGGATACACGGTGCTGACGCCACTGGCCGCGGTCACTTCAGCCGCCGTAAGCGTGTGGCCGTTCCAATGCTCGCGGCGAGGATCCGCTTCGCTGGTGAACAGGATTTCCTTCCGGGTCTTGGCACCAGGCACGAGCACCAGAATGGTCTCTTCCTGCGTCATGCCAGAGAGGTAGAGCATGTTGCTCTCCTGCCGGTACTCGTAGTTCACATCGGTTGAATAAACCTTGGCCGGCGCGCTCCAGGCCACGAGCACCGTCTCGGGACCGAGCGCGGCCATGGCGTTAGCGCGACGCGCCGCGAGGTCCGCTCGATACTCAGCCGCACCACCGTAGGGCGGGAGCTGACCCAACACCGATCCGCTCGCCGCGAGCCACACTAACGCGGCCACCGACACTGATAGCCACCAAGTTCGTTTCATCGCGATAGCCTCCACAAACGAGCATTATCGCCGATGAACGCCTACCTCAAGGTGAAGTCCAGCTCTACCTCAGATTGAAGTCCAGCTCTACCTCAGATTGAAGTCCAGGATGATGTGGACGATGACGTCCGCGGGCTTGCCTTCGAACATGCCGGGCTTGAAGGTCCATTGACGGGCAGTCTTGAGGGCTTCCTGGTCGAGGCCGCATCGCGCGTCGAGCGAGCCGACAATCCGGACATCGCCGACGGTGCCGTTGGCCAGGACGACAGCCTCGACCGTGACCGTGCCGGAAATCCGGGCCTGCATGGCGCAGTTCGTGTAGTGCGGCTGCGCCCGGATGATCGGCTCGGGGGAGGTCACGCCATCGCCAACGCGCCGCGGTCCGCCGCCGTTGTTTCCGCCAGAGCCAGGACCGGCGCCCGGCCCATCACCCGGACCGAGACCCGTGCCGCGTCCACCGCCGCCCGGTCCCGGCGGCGCGAGTTGAATATTGCCGGTGCCCTGGAAAATGGTGGCGGCGTTGGTCTGAATCGTCGCGTCGAATGTCGGTGGTGGATCGACTGGCGGAGTCGCCGCCATGACCGGAATCACCGGGGTCTGGTGCACCGGAATCTGCATAGCGGTTGGCGGCGCGGGCGCCGGGTTGCCGCCACCTCCCCCACCCTCGCCGGACTGCTGCATGAACACGAGGTTCGTGCGGATGGGCGGCGTTTTTGAGTTGACCTCGTCGGGCCGGAGGCCGGTCCAGAACAACAGGAAGACCAGCAAGCCCGCGTGGATCGCGATGGACGCGCCGAACGCGGACGGCAGGGACCTTCGCGTCTTGGCCATGCGGGTTAGACGCCCGCCGGCTCCGAGGGGTCGGGTGACGACGACGGGTAACTGCCAGCGACGAGCGCGCGTCCGGGGGCGAAGCCCCCGGGTACAATCCGATCGATGTCTGACGCAGAAATGGTCGATCGTTTGGCGGAGCACCGCACGCTGGGCGCTGCGCCGCGCGAGGAACTCGCCTGGATCGTCGCCCACAGCCGACCGCGCAAGCTGGCCGTCGGCGAACTCTTGTCGTCCCGTCATCGCCCGGTGGATGGTCTGCACATCGTGTTGTCGGGCCTCGTCACGATTCATGTGGACCGCGGTGCGGGAAGTCGTCGCGTGATGGAGTGGCGCGGCGGCGATGTGACCGGCGTCCTGCCGTACTCGCGCGTCAAGAATCCGCCAGGAGATGCCGTGGTCGAGGAACCGACCGAGGTCATCAGCATTGCGCGCGACCTCCTGCCTGATTTCATCAAGCACTGCTATTGCGCGACGGCCATCCTCGTGCACGTGATGATGGACCGCGCGCGCCAGTTCACGGCGAGCGATTTCCAGGACGAAAAAATGGTCTCGCTCGGCCGTCTCGCGGCCGGCCTGGCGCACGAACTGAACAATCCCGCATCGGCCGCGTCACGCAGCGCCACGCGGCTCGTCGAGAGTCTCGAAGCCACCGAAACCGCGGCGCGTACGCTCGCCCGGGCCCAGTTGTCCGACGAGCAGTTTGAGGCGCTCGATGCCGTGCGTAGCGCATGTCTGGCCGCAAAGACCGATACGCCGCTCTCGGCCGTCGCGCTGGCCGATCGCGAGGACGCGATTACCACGTGGCTCGAAGCGCGCGGGCTTGATGCCGTCATGGCGGAGCCGCTGGCCAACACGCCGGTGACCATGGACGAACTGGAGCGTCTCGCGCGCGCGTTCACGGGAGAGTCACTGGGCGCCGCGGTGTCATGGGTCGCCTGCGGCTGCACCGGCCGATCGTTGCTGCACACCATCGAGGCCGCCACCGCACGCATTCACGATCTCGTCAAGGCGGTGAAATCGTTCTCGTACATGGATCGGGGATCGGTGCCCGAGGCCGTGGACATCGCACGCGGGTTGCGGGACACCGTGGCCGTACTCGAGGGCAAAGCGCACCAGAAGCACGTCGTCGTCGCGGTCGACGCCGAGCAGGGCCTGCCGTCCATCTACGCATTTGGCGGTGAGGTCAACCAGATCTGGGAAAAGATCATCGACAACGCCATTGATGCTGCGCCGACCGGTGGTCATGTGGCCGTCACTGCCGCGAAGCGCGGCGCGACGATTCATGTCACGGTCGTGGATGACGGCGGCGGCATCGCGCCGGACATCATGCCGCGGATCTTCGACCCGTTCTTCACGACCAAACCGGTTGGTCAAGGCATCGGACTCGGCCTCGATATCGCCAAGCGCCTGGTGCGCTGGCACAACGGCGAAATCAATGTGGACTCGAAGCCGGGCCGCACGGAGTTCGCCGTGTCGCTGCCGTTGACCGGCGCGAAAACTAGCTGACGGCCCACTAACCACGGAGGCACGGAGCATTCACGGAGGCACGGAAACTCTTGGGAAGGATCGGCGTACACGCTGCCGTTCCTAAAGACTCTCCGTGTCTCCGGCGTCCTCCGTGTCTCCGTGGTTCGTGGTTGGGCTGACCAGCGAATTAGACGAGGCTGTTGAGTCGGACGGTCAGGAAGATCGGGGCCGAGCCCAGCAGGCCGGCCATGCCGGCCGTCCACCAGCGTTCGGTGTTGATGACGACGCATTCCAGGTGCTCGCCGGGTTCCACGGCGAACTCGAGCGTCTTCCAGAACAGGGTGTTGTGCACGCGCAGGCGATGCCGGCCGGGTTCCACGTCGATCGTCACCATGTCGCCGTAGGCCAGCGTGATGCGCGGACCGCCATCCACCCGTGCGAACGTCTGACGCTGACGGCAATCAGTTGGATGCTGCCGGCAGAACGTCAGCGTGCTCCGGAGTTCATCGCCCGGCGCCTCCTGGAATTCCTCGGGCGCACGGCTCTCGCGAAGCGCGGGGGCGATAGCCTGTGCCATGTGGCCATTGTCGACCCGGAAGCGGCACGAGGCAACACCCTTAGATAACCGCGCGAACGAGCTGCGCGCGTGAGGGGGGTGCGGCGGGGACGAAGTCCCCCGCGTCTAGAACGCGCCTTTGGCGGGCGCCACGTAGGTCTTTCGCGCCCGGGATTTCAGGCCGTCGCCGCGAACTTTCACTTCGATCTTGTGGACCTTGCCGTCGCGTGCGGGTGGCACAAAGCCAATCAGATACTGGCGATGGAGTTCCTCGGCCACGCGCGCGAATGTCGCGCCCAAATCGTCGCGCCCGCGCAGTTCGAAATAGCCGCCGCCGGTGTCGTCGGCCGCACGGCCCAGATTCGGATCGGGCATGGACGCGGCCATCTGCTCGCCCAGCGTGCCGCCGTATCCCGGCCCAATCGGCTGGATGGCGCTTCGAAGACCGACGCCATAGATCATGACGTCCTCCCGCTGCGCGCGCGCACTGGCGTCCAGCACCGTCAAATACTTGTTGTGAAATCCCGCGCCAGGCGCGTCCTTGCCGTCACTGAACACGAGGATGACGCGCCGGCCCGGTGGCGCCGCGTCAAACAACGTGATCGCGGCGTCCACGGCATTCCACAGCGGCGTGGACTGTGCGGGCCCGATGCTCGTCGGCAGCCACTCGATCAGCTCGGCCGCGTTGCGCGTAAACGTCGGACTGAATCTGACCTCGTTGCCGATCGTGCCGACACGCGCGAGATCGCCAGGCGTCAACCGCAGGATCAACTCGGTGCAGGCCTGACGCAGGATCGGCGCGGCGCGCGCGACGCTGCCGCTGATGTCGATCATCGCGATCACGCGAATCGGCTGCGGCGAGTTGTCGAAGAGGGTGAGCGGCTGCAGTTTGCCGTTGTCGAACACCTGAAAGTCGTCGCGCGTCAGGTTGGGCACGAGCCGGCCCGACTTGTCCGTCACCGTGACGAACAGCGGGACCACATCCGCCGTGCTGCGAAAGATCTGCGGCGCCTGCGGCGCCATGGGCCACGCGAGCACCGCTGCGGCCGCCGCCATCAACAACCGGAATCCGCCCATCATCGGGGCGCCACGTAACCGCGCCGCGCGCGGACAATCAGGTCGGGCCGGCGTACGCGCACTTCGAGTTGGTGAAGCGCGCCATCCCGCTGCTGCGCGACGAACGCCACAAGATACTGCCGATGCAGTTCATCCGCCACGCGCGCGAAGGTGGCGGCCAAATCATCGGTGGAATGCAATTCGAAATACCCGCCGCCACCAATCTCCGCGAGTTTCCGCAGATGCGGGTCCGGCCGGGTCGCAGTACAGCCGGACTCGGAATCTCTTGATTCAACGGGTTCAGAGGCCGATGGCTTCTTCGGTGGCGGAGAGCCAGGAATCGTGGGCGGGCGCGGCGGCAGCGGCAGAATACGTCCCGGCGGGGGAATTGCACCGCCTCGCCCACGTCCTTGTCCAAAACCTCGTCTGCCGAGACCGCCCCCGCGGCGCTGAAAAGACTGCGCGAACAGAGTCGACGCGGAACGCGGAGGCACGTCCGAACGGAGCGCGAGTGCAGGTGCGGTCGCGGGCGCGCATTCGTTGACCAGACCGATCCCGTAGATCATCACGTCTTCGGTTTCGGCGCGCAGCCGGACGTCTTCGTACGACACGTTGGGACCCCCGATCGGCAAATCTTTTCCGTCCGTGAACATCAAGACAACTCGACGGCCGGATTCTCCACCGACGGCTGTCATCGCCGCATCCGTCGCATTCCAGAGTGGCGTCGGACCGAAGGGTTGCAGGCCGTGTCGCAGGATGCTCACGAGCGCGTCGTGATCGCTCGTGAACTGCGCAGGATCGATCTGGACCTTGAGACTGAAACTGCCGATGCGCGCGCGGTCGGCCGGGCCAAGATGCGCCACGAACTCCGCGGCGGCATTCTCGACCAACGTGAACTGAGGCTCAACACTGCCGCTCCGGTCGAGCATCATGGCGACCGTGATGGGCTGTTTACCGTTGGTAAACATCGTCAGCGTCTGCGGCTTGTCATTGTCGAGTACCTCAAAATCGTCGCGCGTCAGGTCGGTGACGAGGCGGCCGCTGGCGTCAAGGACCGTCACATAAATAGGGATCGTGTCGGTGCCGGTCCGAAACTGGGGCTGTTGGGGTCTGGCAAGTGCCAGTACTCCAAGAGCCAGTGCGAAAACGCGAATGAACCCGAGATAACCCATCGGATGGCTCCGCAGGCGGTGGCAAGGACAGTTTACCGCCTAATGCCCTGCGGGGCGCCGATCCGAGGGATTCCCTACTGTCCTTTGAGTTTTCGCAGAATTCGGTCCTGGATCCAGTGCTCGTCCCACCACTCGATGGGGTTCACCATCTGGCCGCCGACGAGCAGCGTGAAATGGAGGTGGTCGCCGCCGGCCAGGCCGGTCATGCCGCTCTTGCCGAGCGTCTGATTCTTTTCGACCATGTCCCCGACCTTGACGCCGATCGACGACAGGTGACCGTACAGCGACTGGACTCCCATGCCGTGATCGAGAATGACGCAGTTGCCGTAGATCCCCAGCTCGCCCGCGAACAACACCTTGCCGCGATTGGCGGCGACGACCGCGGTGTTCGCAAACGATGCGAGGTCGAATCCGAGATGCACCTGCTTGTCGACTTCCCGGCCCTGATAGACGTAGGTTCTGAAATCGGCAAACGCGGCTTCGGCCTTGGTGTTCGTGAACGGATGGAACACCGCGCCGCCCCACAACAATTCCGGCGACGTTTTGGCCGCCATCGATTGAATCGTCGCGTTGTTCTTCTGCCGCAACTCGCGATTGATCGCGACGTACTTCTCAATCATCGTTCCGGTCGGGCTGATTTCGTTCGTCGTCGCGAGAATCGCCGGCACGACGCGATCGAGAAACGCGTCGTCCAGGGCAATCGTGCTCTTCTTGAACGGCTTCGTGAACGTGAGGTGATCGAAGTCGCTCGACGCTTCCTCGCCCGTCAGGTCGCGTGCAAAGAGTTTCATCGGCGTGTTGACGTTCTGGTCGTATCGAAGCGCAAAGAACGCCACCCGGAGTCCGCCAGGGTCGCCGTCGATCTTCAGCCCATCGACCTTGGCACCCGCCAGAGGAAAGCCGGGGTATTCGAGGTCGCCCACTCGCACGCCAGACACCACATCGTCCGGCGTGGCGCGGTAGACGATCATTTCGGCACCGCCCAGATTGATGTAGTGCTTCGTAGACACGACGGAGACGCGGGGTTTCTCGAGTCGAATCGTGAGGCTCTTTGATGTCTCGGCCTTGACCGTGCGAATGCCCCACACCTTACGCGACGCGGTCACAATCACTTTGGCCGGGCCGGCCTGAATCTTCAGGCCCGGTACCGATGCGGCGCTGGCCGCCATTTTCACCTCAGCGGATCCGGCCGGCGGCGCCGGCAGTGCGGTGCGGGTGCCGTTCTGTTCGAAGGCGATTTGCAGGGCGGCGGGTGTCGCCGAGGTCACCTGAAGCTCGATCGGTATGGCCGCGCCCGCGAACTCGCCAGGTTTGGTGAAGGTGACGCTCGGGGGCGCCTGGAATCCAGCCACCACGTACGTGCCAGCGACAATCGTTACCAATCCGATGAGAATCAGAACCAAGCTGCGCATCCGGGCATCGTACCAAACGGTGAGTTCGGTTGTTGAGGCGCCAAAAGGCTGCGTGGCGCTGAACTTCTTGACATGACTCGCCAGAGTGGTTAACTAACGATAGGATCCGGCTGGTACCCCTCTTGCGATGGATTGAGCGTTAATCGCTGGGAAAAGACTATTCATGACCGCCCCATTGAGGTTCCCGCTTCCCGCTGCGGCCGCTCTCGAGGGCAATGTACTGGCGGTGCGCCCGACGACCCCGGACTTCATGGATGAGTTGGGCGAACGCATGCTCGGTCCCGGCGCCGACGGCACGCTCCTCCAAACCCTCCGCTTCCGGAGAGAGTTCGCCGAGTCGCTCGAGTTTGAACGCGCGCTCCGCGTCCGCTTCGACGAGGTTCGCCACCTCACACACCCTTCGCTCGCGACCGTCCATTCCGTGCTGCGAACCGACAAGACGGGGCTGTCGCTGGTCTCCGCGCACGTGCCCGGGAAGCGACTGTCGGCCATGTCGCCGGACGATTGGGGTCCGGCCTTCGCGATGAACGTCGTGCGGACGGTGACGCCGGTGCTGGCGGCGCTGCATGAAACCGGCACCGGTCTGGCTCACGGGACCTTGTCTCTTGATCGAGTCGTACTGGATCCCGACGGGCGTCTCATGGTCGTCGAACACGTGCTCGCGCCGGCGATCGAAGCGCTTGAATTTTCGCGCGAGGACCTGAACACCCTGGACCTGGTGGTGCCGGCTGACGTTTTTCCAGTGCCGTTCACGCCGCGCGGCGACATGGTGCAACTGGGGTTCCTCGCCCTGTCGCTGCTCCTGGGCCGCCGTCTTGATGCGTCTGACTATCCCGCCGCCATGCCTGCACGGCTGGACGAGTTCGCGGCAGATACGGGCTCGCCGTTCCTCTCGACCAAGATGCGCGCCTGGCTCGAACGCGCGCTGCAAATTGACGCGCATCCGTTCGCCGACGCCCGGGATGCACTGAACGCCTTCGATGTGCTGCCCAACGAGATCGACGTGCAGCGCGCCGAATCCAAGCGGGCGTGGCTCGCATTTCCGTCTGAAACGGACGATGACGCGATACCAGGACAGGTTGCGGACGCGCCGAAGCTCGGGCCGGTGGCGGTCGCGACCGTGCCGGCTCCCGTCACGATTCCGACGCCAGCGCCGACCTCTGCGCCATCCCTGGTCGCCGATGTGAAGGCTCCAGTCGTTGTCGCCACCACACCAGCCAAGAGCATCTTCGCTGACCCGCCGATCGCGACCGTGGCGAAAGCCCCAGCAACGCCTCCGGCGAAGGCACCAGCCACGGCGGTCGCGAAGACACCGGCCCCGACGGTCGTGAAAGCACCGGCGCCGCCGGTCGCGAAAGCGCCGGCAACGGCTGTCGCGCAAACCATCACGCCCGCCGTCGGCGTCGCACCGCCGGCCACCTCGACAGTGAGCGCCATTGTGCGGCCACGGATGGGCCGTTTCGGGCGAGTGACGCTGTGGGTCGTCGGCGGACTCGCGGTGCTGGCGGCAACTGAAGCGGTCGGCCTCTGGCTTCTGTCCCGGAACACGACGGCAGCCGATGGACGGGCCGTGATCCAGACGTCCGCACCGGCGAATGTTGCGGCAGAACCGACGGCCCCGGCCGCAACCACCGGTCAGGGCGACGCCGGCGCTCCGCCGCCGAGTGCCTCGACGAACGCCGCGGCCATTTCCGCTGCGGCGAATGGGCGTTCCGCGTCCGGCGGCAGCGGCAGGCTGCGCGTGTCGTCTGCAATCGAGCTTCGCGTCTTCATGGACGGTCAGATGATCGGATCATCGGCCGGGGCCCTCACCGTGAGTGAAGGCTTCCATCGCTTCGAGTTCGTCAACGACACCTTCGAGTTCCGACTGACGCGAAACGTGACGGTGCGCAGCGGAAAAGTGGAACAGGTCAACGTGGTTCTTCCGAACGGCCGGCTGAACATCAATGCCACCCCGTGGGCCGAAGTGACAATCGACGGCCGCGCGGCGGGCGAGACGCCACTCGCGAACCTCGCCCTGCCGATTGGCGTCCACGAAATTGTGTTCCGCCATCCGCAGTTGGGTGAACGACGCCAGACCGTCGTCGTCAAGGCCGGCCCGCTGCTGCGAGTGACCGAGACGTTCCAAGCCCCGCTCAGTCCGTTGGCTCCGGGCAAATGATGACGAGTCTGCGCGCGGTGTGTCGGGCGGCGTTGGTGATGACGGCGATCTGGATCGCCGGCGCGCCGTCAACGGCGCTGGCCCAGGATGCGCTGTCGCGGGCCAAGACCTTATATGCCTCGGCAGATTATGAGGGTGCCTTGCTGGCGCTCGATACGCTGAAGGGCAAGCCGGCGAATTCGGAGGCCAAGGCCTATCAGGTCTTCTGCCTGGTGGCGCTCGGCCGCCGTGACGAAGCACGCCGCGTGATCGAATCGATCGTGCGCACCGATCCCATGTATCGGCCCTCGACCGTCGACGTAGCGCCGCGCATCCGGGCCTTCTTCGACGATGTCAGGAAGCCGCTGTTGCCGGAGGTGGCCAAGCTCGCGTACGCCGAAGCCAAAGCGGCCTTCGATCACAAGGACTTTGCCAAGGCGCTTGGTGGATTCGAGAACGTCATGAAGCTCATTGATGAAATCGATGAGTCCGATCCAAGCGCAGCGGACCTGCGCACACTCACGATCGGGTTCCGCGAACTGGCCCGTGGCGCGACGGTGCGCGCCGTTCCGACGCTCGAACCCACCATCTACGGCCCTCAGTCACCCAATGTGACGCCACCGACGGTCATCGCGCGGCGCCTTCCGGAATGGCATCCCAACTTCTTCGAATTGAACAGGACATTCAGCGGAGATTTGGAGCTCGTGATCGGCGAAGACGGCCGCGTGATATCCGCGCTGCTGCTGACCAGCGTGCATCCGCGGTACGACGAGCCTCTGCTCGAGTCCACGAAGAGCTGGACATTCAAGCCGGCGACCAGGAATGGGGTGCCGGTGCCGTACCGCTACGTCATGACCATCCAGATCCTGAAGTAGCGCGCCGCTATTTTTTCACGCGTCGGTACGCACTAGTGGACGTCGGCACCAGGTCAACCGGGGTCCCGCTCCGTTCCAACAGCAGCACGCCCCGCGAGTCGATCCACATCACACGCCGGGTTTCCATTTGGTATGGCTTGCCGTCTTGCGTCTCCGTCGTGACGGTCTTGATCACCAGGCGGTCGCCTTCCCACGTGGCGTGCGAGATGATCACTTCGTCAGGCTGGCCGGGTATGGGCGAGACGATCTTGCTGTCGGAACCGTCGAGGTTGTAAGCGGCAGTGAAGAGCCGGCCGTTGGCCGTGATTTTGAGCGTCAGGACCTTTGCATCCTGGGTGGCGACGAAGCTCGCACCCAGCATGGCGGCCTGTCCGCCTTTTGCCCCGGGGACGGGCCGGTCATCCAGCGTCCATTCGCCGGAGAAATCCGGCCGGACCGCGGCCGGTTGTGGGGATTGAACCGATTGAGACGATGGAAGCGCACCAATCAACAGGGTCAGCGCAAGAATGGCAAGCATGGACCGTTAGACACCGCGCACCAGCTTTTTGTCTCTAACCTTTGCCCTTTGCCCTTCTATCTGCTTCCCGCCGTCACCAGCCGAATGCGCGTGCCTGGACGCGGCGGCGTTGCAGCGTCGCTGCCGTTCATGATGGCGAGCGTCGTGGGCTTAAGCGCGGTCACGGCTCCGGCACGGGCCGCGATGGACGCCCACGTGTCACCCGATCGCACTTCATAAAAGGCCAGCCGGCTGGGCTGAATACGATCGGCTTCCTGTTGGGACAGTTCGCGGAAAGACCGAATCGCGCTGAGAAAGCTGGGATCGGCGCGCGCGAACTGATCGGCGGTCGCCATGCCCGCGATGATGTACGTCTGCTGGCCGGCGCGTACGTGCGCGGCTCGAAACAGGACGCGCGTGGTCTGGATCGTCTTTTCGTACGTGCCAACGTACGCATCCAGGCCATTGATCCGGGTGCGTTCGCCGTTCACCTCGACCATGCCCGCGGCCGCCATCTCGGTCTGCGCGGCCTGTTCGATCGATCCCTGCGTGCTCTTCGACAGCTCCAGCACCATCGCCACGGATCGTTGCTCACCTTGGGCCTCGCCAGGAGCGGCGGCGACTTGATCGCTGCTGTTCGCAATTTCCCAGCCCTCGGGAAAGCGCAGCGAGAATCGCATGACGGGATGCACGAACTCACTGCCGCGTACCATGCCCTTGTCGCGGCTGTCGCCGACGACGATGCCGTCGATGACGCGCTCGAATGCGGGAACGTTCGTCGCGGTGCCGCCCTTGGCCGCGGCGGCGGTGATGGCTTCCTGAATCTTGGCCACGCGATCGTCGGCGGGCGGGTGTGACAGCGCCCAGTTCGGCACGCCTCTCCGGCTGCCCTGCGCCTCGTCCAATCGGCCGAGGGTGCCGAGCACGCCGACCATGGCCTGCGGCGCCCAACCGCCCATCGACGCGTAGTTCACGCCGAGATGATCAGCTTCGAGTTCCGCGGTGCGGCCATGCTTGAGGAACGCGAGTTCGGCAACGAGTCCGGCGGCGCCGAAAGCCGGCTGGTACTTGGGTAGCAAGATCGACGCGCCGGCCAGCGCGCCACCGGCCGCCATCTGGCGCGAGTACTGATCCACGCCATGTTTGCCGTCCACGTGCCCGATTTCATGCCCGATGACGCCGGCCAGTTCGGCTTCATTGCGCAAGTACGGAAGGATGCCGCGCGTGACGTAGATGAACCCGCCAGGCAGGGCGAACGCGTTCACCGCGGACTCGTCGACGACGGTGAACGTCCACTTCAGGTTCGACCGGACCGCGCCCTTCGCGAGACGCTGGCCGACGCTGTCCACGTACTGCTGAACGGCCGCATCTGGATACACACCCATTTCCTTGCGTACGCCCTGATCGGCCTCGCGTCCGAGCGCGATTTCATCCTGCTCCGTCATCAGGATCAGCTGGCGCCGGCCGGTCGCAGGATTGGTCGCGCAACTGATGACGACTGCGGCCAACACCAGAAGGGCTGTCTTTTTCATGGCTCTATCATCGAGCCTATCCCGAGGGTGGGCTGTTCAGAAAGGCACGTTGCGCGGCGCTCCACTGAGCCAGGCGATCGCGATAGGCGGTCACGCGATCGGTCTGGGATCCGGCTCGATTCGTGGTCTCGAAGGGATCCCGGCACACGTCGTACAGCGTCGACTGCGCGGAATTGATCTCAAACACGTACTTCCAACAGCCGTCGCGCAGGCCGAGCAGACCGAGCGAGTAGTCCGTAAACATCAGGGCCATGCGCGCGGCCGAACGAAGCCCCGGATGAAACACTGAGGCGCCCTGGTAAGTGCCGGGCGATGGGAGACCGAGCACATCCAGCAGCGTGGGCGCGGTGTCGATGAGACTGACGACGTCCGCGACTCGCGTCGGGCTGATGGTCGCGCCGGGAATCGAGATAAGGAACGGCACCCTCACGTTTTCATCGTTGATGAACAGCGTATGGCCGATGTTCCCGGGATGCTGGCCGAAGGCTTCGCCGTGATCGCCGAACACCATCACCACCGTGTCACGATCGAGACCACGCGCGCGCAATCCCGCCAGCAATGTCGCCAGCGCCTGATCGCCATAGTGCAGCGCGTTGCGATATCGCGCGAGCTCGTTGTCCTCACGAAACGGACCGGGCGCCGGAGTCGCGTAGGGATGATGGCCTGCGATTGGCAGATACGTCGCGAAGAAAGGCGATCGGTCCGGCGCCGAATCAATCCAGCGCAGAAGGTGATCGACCGTCGACGGCTCGTCCACGCCAAAGCTCGAATGCACGACCCCGCCGATGGCACCCGCGTCCTCAGCCACGTCGAATCCCAGTCGCGCGACGACGGCATCCATGCCGAGGTAACCGAACCGGCCCGAATGGAACAGCGCGGTCCGGTAGCCGACGGCCGATAATTGCGCGGCCAACGGCGCGCACGGCATCGCCGCATGCGCTTCCGATGAGACGCCAAATGCGGGATACCGCGAGCAGAACGTCGAGAACAGACCCTTGATGCTCTCGGGATACGTCACGTAGGCGTTCTCGAACAGAATGGCGCGGTCGGCCAGCGCCGTGAGCGTCGGCATCGGATCATCGCCCGGGTTGTCCACGCCGCCATAGGGCCTCAAGTACTGCGCGGCCGTGGACTCGAGGACCACGATGAGTACGTTGAAACCCTTCGCTGAGCCTCGGAAGTGCAACAACGAGTCGGCGGGCCGAACGCTGGACGTTGGTTCGGCGAACGGACTCACGCGCCAGTCCGCAGCCGCAGCTGGCACGATGATGTTGGGCAGGGCAATCGGCACGAGCGCCGTCACGGCGTTGCGATCCATGCCCCTCAGCTCAATTTGCGAAGCGCTCAATCGTCCGGCAACCACGACGGTCACCGCGATCGCCACGGCGACCGCTCTCCATCGTCCGCGTTGCTGCACAGACGTCCTCGCACCGGCGCGTATCACCACAAACGGCAGGAGAGCACCGGCCGCCACCACGACCGCGACGCGCGCGAGGTTGGCCGCGCTGACGTAGTACGCGATGGAGTCCGTCAACGGCCCGCGGGCGGCCTGCAACAGGGCCCACGTCATGGGCGTGCCGAGGACAACCGCCACGGGCACGCCCAGTGCGATGTAAGTGACGAGCGCGGCATACACCGCCCATCCGAGGCGCGGACGACGGAGTGCGGCATCGATCACGCCGGCCAGAAGGGCGACGAGCGCGTCCTGCCAGAGATAGGCGATCGACGCCCAGCCAGCGGGCGGCACAGCAGCACCGGCGATGACGAGAAGTTTCGCCAGCACCAGAACCACGAAGAGGCAGAGGGCTCTCATGACGCGATTCTGGACTTCGCGATGGCGGACGCCGACCGAATCAGATTCAATCGCTTCAGCAGCATCCACGACACGAGCACGCTGGTGGGACTCGCCGACCAGATCCAGTCGTGCACGATGACGTTGGCCGCCGGCGGATGTCGATACAAGCCCTGGCGATCGCCGCGGTAGGCCAGCGGCAGCACGACCAGATCCGCGTCCAGGGCAACGTCGGCACGGTGCCATGCCTGAACGAACACGACATCGTCGTCCAAAAACTCGCGAGCCGCCGCCAGATTCGCCGCGCTCGCATCTACGATTGTGATCGCGGCGTGCGGCAGCAGACGGCGCAGAATCAACGCGGTCCTCGGAAACAAGCCGCCGCCAACAACCGTGATGCGCTCGATCGGTCCGAGCGCCGGCAGCAGCGTGCGAAACGCCTGCTCGTGGCGATCGATCACGAATCGTTGCAATGGCGTCCATCGCAACACGAGGCGCTCGAGGGCCTCCAGCATCCCGGCGGGCTGAAGCCAGGCACCGGATCCGGCGTGCTGACGCCCGCCGGCTACGAACGACACAAGTGGATCGATCCAGCGAAGCACAGCCGGCCAGCGACTTCCCTGCCAGCTGCGGTCGGCCAGAGCCGGCAGTTCGCTCCAATGCGCGGACGGCCGCAGGTGATGCTCAACGTGATACCCGTCGTTGAAAAACAAGACGTTGTAGAGCCGGCCATAATGGCTGGTCGTGCCACGCACGTGCTCGAAATGGCCCTGAAGTTGGCATAAGGCCAATCCCAACAACCAACCCGGCAGATAGACCATCAGGAATAGACGCCGATCGACCATCGCGATGACGGCCCACAGCGCCAACACCAGCAGCGATTCGACGATGATGGCGCGCGTGATGCGCGAGCGACGCGCGCGGCCATCGAGTGTCTCGGCGTGATGCTGGAGGTGACGCTGCCGCCACAGCGCCTGCGGAATGCCCAGTATCAGACTCAGAAACGCTGAAAACGCTCGATTGGCCGCCGTCGCACGGAAGAACGGCCGATGAATGAAGTTGTGCGCGATCGTGTTCGCGTTCCACCAGAGGCCGACCGCAATCACGGGAATCGACGGGACGGCGAGCAGAACTCCTGCGTGCGCGACTGCCAGCGCGACGAACCGCGCATCGCGTCCGCCAGTGGCGACGACAGCCATGGCGCTACTTCGCGCGCGCAGCCGCCTGAAGCGCGGCGATCAAATCCGGATACTGCGACCGGTTCGTCATCGTCGTCCCGCCATGCATGCCCATCTTCACAAGACCCACATTCAGCGGGTACACATCCGGGGTCGTGGACTTTTCAGTGACGGCATGCACGCGGCCCGTCATGGCCCAGCGCGATCCGAACCCGATGACCTCCGAGGTACCGGCCAGCGACTTCAGGTCCGCCCACTCATTGCGGCAAGTCGCTTCTTTTCCTTTGCCGCACGTGTAGTGCAGGTAGCCCTTCTGGACGGCGGCATACACATCACCGGTGTTGGCCGTGCCAAAGCTGCCCGCAGGCCACGGTTGCGTGCCGTCCGGCCCGCGTTTCACCGCGAATGAAAAGACGCCGAAGATCTGCACCGACGTCGGTTCAGTGGCGTTCGGCTCCAGGACAACCTTCTCGATGATGGCGTAGGCGCCCACCGGATCGCTCGCGCGCAATGGCACGACGGTCAGGACGAGGGCGATCACCGACAGACACAGGATGGAGAACGAGGAGAACCTTGGCTTCGTCATCGACACACCTCACGTTTCAAAAGACGCTCAGTGGTCCAGACGAAGGGCGCCGGCGAACTGTTAACGCAGGATCCCCGCCCGTTTGAGCGCGGCCAGCCCGGTGTCGGACACCGGGCCGCCCCAGACAAACACGCTGCTGTTCGACGGAGGCGGCACGGCCTGCGGCGTGCCCTTGGTGATCGGGGTCACGAGCAGCACGGCAGACTTGCCGTCTGAGGCTGAATACAGTCGCCCATGCTGCCAGGCCATTTCTGGTTTCAGGTTCGGGATCGGCGTGCCGTTGTTGGCAGGGTTCAGCCGTGAGGCCCAGAAAAGCGCGACGGTCGTAAACGGCCGATCGCCCATGTCCTTCACCGTGACGGACGCGGGTCCGAGGAGATTGCGGAACGAGGCCGCGTCGGCGTCGGTCAGGAACACGGGCGCCTTCAGATTAGCGCCGTAGAACATGAGGACGGTCGGCGACTGCGCCTGCAGCGATTGGACGGCCCCGACAAACATAATGACGAGCATCACGAGCGCCGCCATCATCGTGGCCGCACGTCTGCGCATTGCCTTGGGCATAAGTTCCTCCGAAGCCCTGATTATCACCGCAACCTCTGACCTTTGACTTCTGACCTTTGACCTTATTTTTCTCTCCACTCCTGCTTCCAGATGCGCCACCAGTTGGCCGCGCCGAGCCCGAGCGTATCCCACCAATCGTCGAGCATTTGTTTCTGGCCGATCAGCACGCCGGCGCGCGTCACGCCAGCCGGTGGGGGCGCAAATTGCGCCAGTCGATCGAACACGCGTCCGCGCTCGGCGGGATCGACGCGCGAGAGCAAATGCCACAGGGTGACCGCATCCTTCGCGCG